>Ga0099824_1001891_pt1 | contig 30258 bp, 10 predicted proteins | sample SiratrowhiteBW_FD_76837 | JGI IMG/M metagenome (GOLD analysis project Ga0099824, IMG submission 76837) | Root nodule microbial communities of legume samples collected from California, USA - Siratro white BW | ecosystem: Host-associated > Plants > Roots > Nodule | place: USA: California... | reverse complement strand
CTCTTTTTTTTATTTTTATTTTTTATATATTTTTTTTAATTTTTTTATTATATATATATATATATATATATATATATATATATATATATATATTTTAACGGAAAAAAAATAGAGCAATAATCATAATATGATTATTTTTAATAGCACGCAAATTCTTAAACTTGATCATATATTAATTTTGTTTACGAAATTACTTGTGTCGTTGGTCAATAAATTTTATTATAAGATGAAACACAGATTTTGGATGTCCCAAACGAACCACAACGTATACGAGTGCGTAATATGATGATTGATAATCATTTTGTAGCATGCATAATGAGTTGGTATATGCTATAAATAATTAAAACCCTATATAGTTACTTTATTGTTTTTGTGTAATTCAAAGAAACCAATTAGAATTAGTCTGTTACCGTGTAGTCGGTGCTTAGGTGCTTGTAGTCCAAGTATGTCTGATTGATTTAGTCCACTAGTAATCAACTTGGTTATGCATAATCATCAGTGCTTTGTGAGCTAATGAGAATACCTGGATTGTTTTTCTATGAGATTCTGGTCTGTTCTTTGTTCATATGCAAAGGCTATTATGACTCATGTAAGAACGTGTGCGTAGGGGAAGGGATTTAATTAGATAAGTATGGGTGAAGTGTTTAAATATTAATGGGTTTGGAATTTCTTTGGCTTCACACAATAATTGCAAGTGTCCTTCTATTCAAATTCTTAGGTCTTTGGCTGCTGCATTTCAAAAGCATTGTGTGAGAAACTATTTAGCAAATATATGGTGATAAGATGAGTAGCCTATTTTCATTTGATACAAAATATCAGGTAATAAATTCCTATAAGTGTGGTCATCTAGTTCATATTATAAATAGAGATATCTTCTTTATTCTTTTGTTGGGTGAGTGGACTATTTAGTCCAACTTTAAAAAGCTAAACAAATTTTAAATAAGAAATTGAAAGTAAAATTTGTCTTTTAAAATGTAAGTCATTTATAAAATTAATTTCAATTTTAGATATATAAATTATAATACATAAATATGTTTCAATAAAATGTTTTATAATATTATTTTATAAAATAGATCCATTCGAAATTCTATAGACCGATTCAACCTAAAATCATTTAGACTGAACATGTTGAGTAAAAAATTGACAACATTCAATTTAGGTAAATATTTTTAATCTAAACTACGCAATTTTATAGATTCTTTTACCTTTCAAGTTAAATTTATTTCGACTCTACTTCGTCTTGAGAAAAAAAAAAGTAATTAATTTCTAATAAATAGAATCACATAGTTAATTATAGTGAGATGTTAATCTTAGTGAAATTAAAGTTTTCATTAGTTAAGTGTCTTCATTTAATTTATCTTTTATTTCTGAAAAAAAAATTATATTAGTTAATAGTTTTAAAAATGGTACCTAAATATTATGTTGCCTGATAAATTTTTATTGAATTTAGTTTTATGTACTTATAATCCTAACATTTTTCAATTGACCATCATAACTAATTCATCTAACCCATTTTAGTACTTGAAAAATTAATTAAAAAACTTTTGTCAATAGCAATGCTAATAGTATTTTGAGTAATATTTTATAAGTAACTTATTCAGTGGTTTGAGTAATATTTATAAGTAATGTATTTAGTGTGTAAAAGTGCTGGATATAATTAATGGCTAAAGTTGTCTTATAAAATATTATGTTTTAATTAATTAGGAGTTAGCTATTTTTATTAACTATTTTTTTCAACTTAATGTGTATATTTAGATGTGTTGTGTAACTAACTATAATTACTACAAGAAAAATTTATTTTAGAAACCAACTTATTGGTTTTTAAAATGATAAAATTAGTTATTACTTAATTAGAGACTAATTTAGAATCTAATAATAGAATAAATGACTAAAACTTTGATAATTAACGTTAAATATCAATTATATTAACTTTATTTATCACTAAATTCAATCATTTCTTTTCTTTTGTGGTTATTTTAGTGAAAATTAGCAATTATTTTATTTATTTGATAGCTAAAACTGATGATAGTTTTTTTTTCTTCTAATGAATGATAAGTTTATAATTCTTAAAAATTTTGCTTTAATTCTCTGAGTGAATATTTTCATTTTATATTTTGTTGATTGTGTCACATAAAAAATTCTAATATATTTTTAGGTTATTTCTTCATTGTAGACTTTATGTTGATAGTTTTTTCATCTTGATATCATGATTATCAAAAGAATCACGTGGTAAAACTTCAATTTTGATTTTCTTCTATATTGGAGAGAGTTTCAACTTTAATGATAAAGATTGTGAAAGGAGAGAGTTTCAACTTTAATGATAAAGATTGTGAAAGAAGGATAATTAAATATAACTTCAAAACGTTTTCACAAATCTTTAATCCATATGGTGATAAAATGTTAAATTTTGTGAGATATCACTTGTTGGTATAGAGATTTTTAAAAATGTTTTTCAAAACAATTTGTAAAAGAGAATTAATGAATAGTACAAGTGTAAAAGTTGAATTACAGAAATACTTTCATACTTATATTTGTTCATCTAAAGTTTATTTTTGTTACAAAATTTAAAAAATTTTCACTAAATAATAAATAATTATAAAAATTCTCAATTATTAAATATGATTTACATTAGTACTCATACTCATTCCTCAGCGTGCCTTTATATCTCCTTAATATAAAAAAAATAAAAACTCAAAAAAGTATCTTTATTAAATCACTTCTAATTAATTTTCACAAGTATTCTTTAATTATCACCTTTATTTATAATAAAATAATTGTTTAAGTTAAGAGTGTATGCACAACACATTGATATTGACATAGAAGGAAGAATTTATCAGTTTATCCTATATGATGAGTCTTCTATTTATAGTCTTTAATAAAATTATTGTAAGGGGATGTGTTAAACTTTTATTGCGTGTCTGAATTTAGGTAAAGTTAATAGTTTTTTTATTTGACGTGATTACTCTTACACTTAACTTCTTGTTCATCAAAATAGTTTTAACTTTAGATATGTTTTTTCATGAACTAATAACACCATTTGATATATTAATTAAGAGAAAGTTAGTTTCCAATGTCAAAACATTTATAAGTTTAACTTATTTCTTATGACTTGAGCCATATATAATATATTGCACCAACTTTTATATAATATATTGCACCAACTTTAAAATGAGCAACATCAAAATTCATACATATTACAGTATAATAACGCGATAAAGTTATAATTCCTTATCAAGATGGTATTATAGTTTCTTCCACTAAAAATGTTAAAACAATATTTTAATTTACAAAAACTAGACATTATTGTAGAAGTCCTTTATTGAGTAATAATACATAAATAAAAAATATTTATTATAGATTGTCTCTAATTATAATGTTTTTTTTTTAAAAAGACTTAGGAATTAATTTTAAAATTTAAATATTTCACGTAGGTGATGATGTTAGTTAGATTTGTTATGTTAGACTCATAAAAAAAAATATAGACTATTTTCAATGTTGACTCATAAAAAAAATGATAGACTATTTTTAAATGCAATTTTTTAATATGACCTTATATTAAAATAAAGTATATAAAAAAACATACTTTTATATTTAATTTTCTGTGCATATGTGCACATGCTTTGTTGATGAAATATTATATTTAAAGAAAACCAAACTATAGTGTCCATCTAATAATCATAAAATATATCCTAATATAAAGTACATATAATTTATGATAACACTATATATGATTTAACTAAGATCATAAAAAATAAACTATTTGATATAAGGTTCTCATTATTAATTTGATTTTTTTCAATAATTATTATTTTATATGAGAGAATAAAAAATGAATAAAGTATATTAAAGTCAAATATTACTTTTAAATAATACGTTCATAAAGTCTCTTTCAATACATTGATATAATATTTAGTTAGCATTAATTTTTTCAGCCCTAGTTGTCAATTCTGATATAGAAAAAAATTCAAATCAAGGTAAAGATTTATAAAATAAGTTTTACAACCTTCTTAATATCTTGAATGCTTTCAATAACTAAAGTCTTGCAATGAACATTACATTATTTTTCAACTTTGCTGTTAAAAAAACATTATTTTTCAATTTCCAGTTAGTTAAAAACTAATTATTTTTGTTAACTATATTTTTCAATTCTTCATCACTTTTATGACTCGTTGTGCACTTCAAATATTTACTTTTAAGTTTTTAAATTAAATGGATATTTGGTATGAACTGAAGCAAGATAAGACTTCACAAATGTATATGCCTAAATATAGATGAAATTTTAAATATCCAGATGGAAGATAGAAAAAGAAGACCATTTGATCAAAGATTTACAACCAGTCCTTTAACTTGATGCCATATTAATAATTAGCAGTAAATTGATAATAAGTTTTGTATATCATAAATTAATGGTAAGTTTCTTATCATACTTATTAAAGACAATGTCTCTAGCTTGCTAAAGAGGAATTTCACCAATTTGATAATAGAATTCATTAACACTCCACAAGAAAACTATTTCTGTAAGATCTCACCTGCATCAAATTAAAGTGCAAATCAAATTATAATTTGTATTTTTAACTAGGACCAAAAGACGTAGCAATATATTTGTATCAACCTTTCTTTCTAACCAAACTCAATATATTTGTATCAACCTTTCTTTCTAACCAAACTCCTCTTATGAAGAAAATGAAACTTCAAATCCAAGTTCATCAACCAATAGACCCCAATGCCAATAAATTGCCGTCTACAGCTGAAAGGACAGGTGAAAAGAAAAAAAAAAAAAAAAAAAAGAGAGAAAAAAAATTAAAAAAAAAATTTAAAATTGAAAATGAAAAAAAAAAAAGAAAAAAAAAAAAAAAAAAAAAAAAACAAGTGTGAAGTAACTTTTGATTCAATGTTGCAAAGTGAACATGAAAAATCAACTAGAGAAAAAGGGGAAATTCTCTACAAAATAACTAAACTTGGTTCTTAGTTCGACAAGCATTCCTTCTCAAGTGAAGTTTAATTTTTGGTGGAAAAAATACTTAAAAATTTAACAATTGATTTACAACAATTATATCAAACTTTATTTAAAATATAATTGTTTTAATTTTAAATCGATTTAGATAATGTTATTATTTTCCACATTATATATAAAGTTGTCTATTTTAAAGTTTGAAATTTTATATGATTTTATTTTTTTAAGATAATGTAGAGGTTTAAGGAATAAAAGTATATTTAAATTGTTGTGAACTTCGATTCTTATAAGCGATGTAAAATTTTTAAATGTATTTAAAAAGCCGAAAAAGTCATGAATATAATTTAATATTTTGAATGATTAGATAGGAAAATTGTAATACAATTTGAACTGGATTGAAATTTTAGACCAATATGAATATTTGTTAACGTGAAAGAGAAAATGGATATAGGAATTAAAAGAAAATCTTTAATCCATCTATCTATCATAGGTTAGATTCTTCACTCTTTATCTAAGGTTAGATTCTTCACTCTTTAAACTACTTTGTTTTATAGAGTTTCATTTCAATCTCAATTCACTACTAATTTTTTACATGTTTATTTTTGTTTTATTTACTTATATCTCGATGTGTATTCATTGTTGTTAAAAAAAATAAAATCTGGATGTGTATTCAGATTTAAAATTCTCTATATATTCAGATTGAGATAAGTACTAATTTATTGTAAAATTTCGGATATAAAAGAATGAAGAAAATGATAGATTGGAAGATTCATGAAGAAAAAAAATAAAAAGTTTAAAATAGAGAAAGACCCAAGAGAAAAGCCACTTAACCTAGGCCCAAAACCAAGTTTAAAAAGAGATTTTTAGGGTTTTTGGAGACATCAAGACCTAGGGGACAGAGGCGGACGGCTAAGAATCAAGATTTTATTCTCCTCTTGCAATCTTCCTTTCATTGGGTTGTAATGGCTACCATGGGTAGCTAATTCTTCATCTTTGGGATTGAATGTAATCTTTTGAACTCATTCACATTTTGATGATTTATATATATAATATTCAGTTTCTACTCAATTGGTATTTTCATCTTGTGCTTAATCCTAGATTTTATCTCATCAATAGAGTCTTGATTTTGATTCTTAAATTTAACTGGGAAGTACTTTTGAGTTTTTGACCTAGATGAAAATACTCAATATATTGGAATGTTAGGGATAAGTTTCGATGTATTGATTGCGTAAAACATATGTTCTTAATGCTGACTAATTTACTAAATAGCTGAGGGATCAGTGTTTAGGAAATTTCCTTATGAATTGAATTTCATATAAGAGGAATCGGTGTGAATGATTTTTATATATGCATCAATTGTGAGTAGTTACAGATATTATATGTTTTTATCAAATCCAAAATATGAATGAGGGAGATAGATGAAGTTTAATCACAGAATCTTTATAGATCTTGCAAACTCCTTTTCATAATTGTTACTTATTTTTAATTGTTCTTTTATGTTTTTTGACTCGAATTATTATCAAATCATCTTAAAACTAAATTTGTTTATTGACTAGTGACGCTGAAATTCTAAAACAGAAATATTTCATGAGAAATCGACATCTTTACTTAATTCACTATATTACTTACTTGTGGCTCGATACACTTGTTAAAAAAAGTCTTTAACACTCATATCCTTGATAGATATTGTCATTCTTGAAATTTCTATTTGAATACCAATATTATTTATCACGTATATTTATTAGATTTTGTGGTATTAATTATTCTAATGTGCTTTTTTAACATGTTTGTGAAATTTAAGTTGTTAACATTTTTCTTTCACTTTGTAGGATATGTTAATTATATCGAGATAATTTGATTGAAATAGTAACACTATATTTTTAAAAAATATGGTATTTTTTTTATTATTAATATACATCAATATAGAATATCCAAAATAATTGATGTTAAAGCTTATGTTGTGATAGTGATATATATATATTACTTTGAAACATATATTTTACTATAAAACACAAGCTTTTAAGAATGTTATTTGAAGTCAAACGTATATTATATTTAATAAATGAGTAATTAGTTTATACACTATCCTATTTTTATACAATAATATTTATTAAATATATGAATTTTACAAATTTATATATAAAGATGGTATATTTTAAATAATAATTTTTTATGCTCTAAGAAAATAATATTTTTTTATCAGCTGTAAGAAAATAATATAATGATTATTACTGTTTGTGGTCATGTTTTACAGTAACTTTTTTTTTTTTAAGTTTTATCTAAAGAATACTATTGTGTGTCCGTATGTTCCTACAGGAACTACGTATTTTTAGACCATTCGTTCGACCACATATATACGCACCCAGCTTTAGTGAACAAATATATTTGCGAGCGATATTAAATAATAAATACGTTTTTAGATGTCTTATTAAACAATGAAATGTAGTCGTTGCTTTATTAAAAATGGAAAGAAAAATATATTATTTTACTGTAACAAGGTGATATAACTTAATTTGGCTTTTGAATAATTGAGCAAGGCAATTGATTATACGTTGAAATGAAAATATAAAATTGTATAAAAGAAAAAAAATGTTTCCACTTAGTCAATATTTATATTGAGGAGATCTTTTGTGGGGATGACTGTTGTGAGACTTTATGGCGATGCATGATTTCACACGTTTGCTTTGGGCCCACAACTCTATTATGTAAGCCAAAATTAATCACCACCTAGGACGACCTGTGACACTCTGAAAAATCAAATTATAAGCTTTAAATGCTTTTTACTCATCCATTTCTATCTCCATTATCATTTACCCAATTCACCCTATTCTACCCTACTTAATAATTAAAAAATATTTTAATAATCAAGTAGAAGGGAATTTGAATTATACATTTTTTTAACATTATTAAATATGTGTATATATATATTTAGTATTTTTAATATCATTTTTCATACAAAATTATATATATTTGAAATTATATTATTTTAATATAATAAACATGTGAATATACCTAACCTCGCACATGTGTTTGTGTGTTTTATTAATAAAAGTTGTGATGTATCACTCCCTCTCCCACAACATCCAACACCACCATTTCCACCGTAAAAGTTGAACAAGCATTTTGTGTCTTGGATGGAGAAACATGAAGTGAGGTGAGGGCTCCTCTCTCGCACAAATCTCCCACAACAACTTCATTGTCTTGGTGTGGGGTGTTCCCATTATAGAGCATGGTAAGTGCACAAACACATTCAAACTTCATTGTAAATTAATCAGAACCCTAAGATCTTCACCTTGAATTAGGGTTATTTGGAATATTGGGATGAAAAACATTACAACCATCAATGTCTTGCGAGGTGGCATCGTTAAAAATTCTACCCACACAAAATTGCATTGTCGGAGAAGCCACAAGGGATTTCCTCTTCGACGCACACTTTTCTCTCACCAATTTTCTATTTCCTTCTTTCTCCACCTTCGGCTTCACTTCCTTAGCTTCTTTGGGAAGTCACGTATGTCAATATAAGGTCCTCTTACGTATTTGTTTTGTCTCATAAACACACTATTACACCAAACAGGGGTCCAAGTTCAAGATAGTGAGATGAAACGACCCCAAAAGAAAATAATCCTTTGACAGCACCTTAAAAGTTACCACCCTTTAATTATGTGGTTGTGTAAGATAAAATTGTATTATCTTATTCTACTATAAATGGATTTTAATAAAAATTGTTTGACATCAACAAACATAAACGACATAAAATTATATTAAAAACGTTTTTAAGTTTTTGGTCTTAAAAAAAAGGTGAGTTTGTATAGAGGGATCAAGAGAGAAGAAAAAAAAAGTCTACGGGAGATTTGTCATAAAAGCATAGATATGTTGGAAAAAGAAGATGAAACTTTAACTTTGATTAGGGAGAATTTTGTTAGAAAAAAATATAGTTTCTTCTAATTTACTTTAAGATGTTGTTATTTCTCTCACATAAATTGTGCAAGAAAAACTTGACATAGGCAAACCACCACCAATGACCACACAAGAAGAAGGAAAAAAGATCAACATTCATAAAGAATGACACAATGAATAGCATAAGGACAACACAATATTTCATAAATCTAATTTTATCTTCACAAAAGTTATTGTTGTTGTCAAATAATTGGTGTGTAAAATTATCATAACAACATGAAATAAGTGATTATTAAAGCTTTTGCTTAGGTTTTAATCCATGACAAACCATATGTAAAAGGTGGTTTGCCTATCCTCCATCTTAATACTACACTTTATTTTATTTTATTATTTTTAAAATATTTTCTAAGTAATACTTAACCTTTAGAATTTATGAAAATATAATATTATCAATCTAATAAGTTTTCTATATAACTTTTAATAAAATTATTATAAATCAGCAAATTTACTGTAACGATAGTTTAAGATTAGATAATTTTATTTGTTTTTCTTATAAAATTGTCTAATTTTACCACATACTTAAGAATGGAAGGGTAGATGCGGAAATCATGATTTTGAATCCTTCTCTCCCACAATTTCTTATGAGCATATTGTTGAGATGAGAAAAGAAAGATAGAAAACAAGTGAGGTCTACCACATTTCCCTAAATATGGTTAAATTAAGCAAACTCTTGACTTTCGGATACCCCCTTGACTTCCTCTACCTCGATTTTCTCTATACCCTTTCTCCTGGTGGAGGAATCAGAGCACAAGGCAATTAACTTAGAATTGGATTAAAATAATCAGAATGAAGGATGAATTTTAAATTTAAAGTTTTCCAACAATAAAAGTCTTGTTACCTTCTTCCTTTCTCGAAAACTATTAATCTTCAAATAATCAGCTCAAAGTATAAAACGTGTCCCCCATCTTTATTGTTTTTCACCTATCACCACTAACCCACTGTATTTTCAATTCCCGCCACCCAACCTTCTTGTGACCATATTCAAATTACAATTACCACATTAAAAAACTTAGACCTTAAGGAGGCACCTATAACCATAGAAAAAGCACACAACATTCTGTAAATTGGCCCACGTGCACCACAGATACCTAGTAAAATCAATTATTAGCATTGACAAATTTTGGCTTCATCAGAACCATACATCCATAGACACCAATCTCTCTCTCTCTTTAAGCAAAAATAGTACATTGAACAAAGAAAACCAGAGGCACTCAAAGAATATGTTGACCCCATTCTTCTTCTTTTTCCTTTATTAGTATTGACAGAAAGAATATATAGTACCAGAGTACTCAAAGAATATAGACATCACTTTTGTAACCTTCGGAAAATTAACACTGAGCAATTCAAGCTTATTTCCTTTAATATTTTTTTTGTGTTTATTATGTCTCAATACTGCAGCAAATTGATTAGAAATTAATTGATAGCTTCTAATTGTGTAATCCAATCCCTTAAAGTTGGACAACAGCTGCCTCAAGCTGCTTTTCAGAAGTTGTGGAGCTGCAAAGTCCCACCAAATGTGTTGTGCTTCAATTTGAACCTCTTCAATAATAGTGCTGCCAACTAAAGATACCCTAAAAACTGAAATGTTATGACTACAGTTGACCAGATGATATGCCTCTTTGGCTATATCAGTGAAGAGTCTGCCGAACATTTTTTTTTTTTTTACGTGTGGAAAAGCTTATAGTGTTTGATTTCTTTGGTTTTTATACGATACATGATTCATAGATTGGCAGGAGTGTTTCTTCTCTCCTTGCTAATATCGTTAAAGATCATGACAAGATGCAGCTTTTGTTCCTTTTGAATGTTATGATCATTTTGCTTGATTTATGCTTTTTTTGGGGGGTTCATGGTTTTTGGTATTTGCTGACACAAATATCCGCCTTTACCACACATATGTAGGTGTCTGTATGATGAGGGTCCAATCAGATTATCCTTTTCTATGTGGACAAAATGTGTCCGTGAATCTTTTTCTACAGGATTAGTGTCTTTGTTGTACCAAACAATGGAAAAAGTCTTCATGGTTGGCCTTTAGAGTGAAATGAATCGTAACAAGTATGCCCTTACGAGTTTTTCTACAACCATTAAAAGACCTACAAAATGTACTCACATGGTTAGGTCTAATGGAAGTTGTTAGCTTTTAACAATTTAGGAAACTAAGGTTTCATTTTTTTATTAAATGTTGTGTTTGTTTGTATTTAGTTTCTGATGGTGTTTCCAACAAAGTTATCTGTAAAGAACTTCTTCATTTATTATGTAACATGACTAAATAAGTAACTTGTATTTTACCTTTAACGTTGCGACTCTTAAAATCAAACTCAATTAAAATTAAATTATGTATCTTTTTTCTCTCTCCATTTTTGTCTCCTTTGTCACATTTGATAAAACAAAACCAGCAATTCAATTTGCATTCTTCTTCTGATATTCAATAAGGATTACTTGATCCTCCTTTTTGTTCAGTTTAATCGTGAATTGAGATGAAAAGAAAATCAAAATAAGCGAAACACAATAAAATTGCAATTCTTGTGACCATTATATGAGATCAATATATGAGATTGAAATGAAAAAAAAAATACGAATAATGTATAAGTAAGTCTGACTCAGTGAATATACTATACCATAAGAAAAATATCTTTTTTGAAATCATGCATTCAATATTGAAAATTTTCTTTTTTGAAATTATACATTTATTATTGAATGTTGTTTTAACACTCTCGATCATTTATTTGCGGATTTTTGAATGGGCTGCGGCTCAAAAAATTTAAAGACACTACTAAGCATATACAATAGTCAAATAATTAGAAATCTACAATACAAAATATTCTATAATGAAACAAAAAATATATATTAAGTTTGTTATTGAAATTTAAAGAATGAAAATAGGTATTTACACAGTCCAAATATATAAGAAAGAAATGTTGAAATAATGTTTGTCGTGTAAAGTTAATTACCGCAAAACTTAGAGTATAATTCAATATGAATTATATAGTAATTGATGTTTGTCAAAAGTACCATTTTACCTTAGTAGTTAAGATAAGAGTTATGTGAAATTTATTGAAATTCAAGAATAGTGTAATTTTTAGAAACAAAAATATTTGAAGCCAATGAGATTTTATGTTGGAGATAAGTTTTTTCATTAATACAAGTCAAGACTTTGAATTGAATTGTTTAAGATAAATGCTAAAAGTAAATTCACATCTAATTGGTGCTTCAATCTAATATTATTTTTGAGATCAATAGAATGATTTGGCTAGTATGAGCTTCTTAATTAATTTCATGTTGAAAGTTGATAATTATAATCTTTTGTAATCTCCATAATTTATATCGTTTTTAGGCTCAATTGAACCGGCAAAACAAGACATCAACATCATACCAATATAAACTGATAGAGTGTTTTTTGTAATTGTTGAAACTATACTTTATCTTTGAGCTAGGTTGATCCAAATTAGCATGGACATATGTATATTTATTTATATTTTGATAGGATTATGTATGAATATTGTTCAAGCTAGTTCTCATAAACTTTGAGGTCATTGCAAGCCGTATATTAATGAACTTGAATTGAAAAATATAAAGTCTTATGTTTTTTTAAGTATTTGGTTGTAAGTGTTGTATAATACAATGTTTTTCTTTTCCTTAGGTATCACTCATTTTGTAGAAATTTTATAATAGTAAATTTTATATCAAGAAACTGGTTGTGAGGTTAGGGGATTTATTTATATGTATTTTAGTTATGACATTTTCTGAAAATAAAATATGTCTTTTTAAGTGTTTTTGATTTATTTAATTTTTATTACGATAAAAAAAATCATTCTACTGTCAGTTTTCACGTAGCTGATGTTGAATAATATTTTTAACATTGATACAAATATTTAAAAATAAATTAGTCAGCATTTAATTTTTTTTACATCAATTATTAAGTAATTAATTGATTTTTATAACTTTAGTGCAAAATATTAATAAAATATGTGAAATTTAGAATGCATAACGATGAAAACCCTAATGTTAGTAATTGGTATGAAGTATACTATTAATCTTTATCATTTTTTCTAACGTTATAGTGAAATTGAGGAATCAGGAAGGTAAGACCGCTGAAGGAGGACATCAATTTGAAAAAAAATAAAAATGAAAGCCACCACATTTGGTGGCCCGTTGGTTAACATATTTATTTTTAATGTGGGTGTTTTGTTAGTAAACATTTTATATTATATAGAACATGAAAACTTAATTTTATACTCACAAAGAATATTGTGGCATTTTAGAGTATTTCAAAAGTTTTAATATCACACTAATTACTTAGTTTTATTTACTTATTAATATAATATGATGTCAACATTTATTTGCTTAGAGCTTTTAAACAAACAGATTAAACTTTCTTATACCCGTGTTAAATATATTTTTTTCAATCACAATTTTAAAATTTTATCCAATAAACTTAATTCTTTCATCTATATTTAAACCACTATCTAAAAAAGTCTTTATTATGTTATCTTAATACTACTCCTTTGAATTTTTCTTTTTATCTTTTTATGTGATTTATACTCCAACCGTTCATGAAAAATATCTCTTATATACGTATATCACTGAAAGACGTACACCACTCAAATGCAAGGAATTCATCTTGTTCAAACATAGTAATAATCTATTTTTAAAATGTTATACTTTTTAATCTATCTGATTTTTTCTTTTTATGTTGTTTTTGATAGCTGCAAAATTTCCAACGTGTCATCAAGTGTTCTGACAACACAAGCGCAACATGTTGCATAATTTCTGCAAAGGCAATTCATCATGCCTTGTCTCATCTCAGTGACGAATATTTGCAATCAATAAAACATTACTTCAAAGAGTACCTATTCTGGTAAATACATATAAAACCATGATCATTATTTTCATAAATACATAATCTCACCAAAACAGAAGAATTTTTTCATAGAATGCTAATAGATTTTCTTTTTGGCCAAAATATTGATATAAATGATATCAATTTTAATGAGTTCAACTTTAATTATTGAAATTAAATTCTTCCTTTAATTTTTTGCGTTTTCTTATTGTGATTAAAATACCATGAAATGGTGGAAGAATACGTTTTTATAGGTGAAATTTTCTCATTTTTTATTTTTTTAACTTTCTAAAACCTATTTTCTCTTATTCGTCTCTAAGATTGTGGATAACTGATTTTCTCATTTTCTTTTTCTTTTATATATAGGATCTGGCACGAGAAAAACTTAAATATGTTCAGCTTGATTAATAAGAGTTTCAGTTATGATAAGCTTTCTATTTCTAGTTGGATATTCAAATTTATTTTTTATTTTGGCTTCATGTAAAGTTCTAAAAGGGTCTACTAACCTAGTTTATATGTGAAATTTAAAGAGAAAACTAATGGTCATGCAAGTTTGAGGTTATGGTTTTGTATTTAATTTATGGGTTTAACATCTTATAATTTTTTAAAGGGAAATTTTTCATATTGGTGCAGTTTAACTAAAAAATTTCTGAAATGAATAAAAAAGGTTTATTTCATTATATATATATATATATATATAATCATATTAAAGTAAACATGGAATGCTACATGATTCCCTTCATTTAAAGGAAACAAGTAATTCTTTATTCATTTTTTGTACTTCACGAGGAGATTACTTTGAAATTTAATTTTGATTATAATTTAATCTAATTTAAAGTAGTGTGAAGAATCTTTTTTAGTTCTTTACGGGAAGTAATTAACTTTAAAATAAAAATAAATATATAAAATTATATTTAAAAAATAAAAGTGTACGTTCTAAATAATTCCTACAAGTCTAAATTAAGTTAATAAAAAATAACGCCACTTTACATTTGAATTGTTCAAAATTAACTTTCCCTATGATACAACTTCTATTTTAAGTTTCAAATTAACCTTATTACTTTATTAATAATATTACTCTATATTTACATATGAATAAAATATATGATAGGAAGGAAAAATCTCACTATTCATGATCAATTATTTTTTTAACAAAAATGAATAGTTTAAGTTTTCGTTTTTAATTAATGTCGGGTATATAGTTTACTTATAATAAGATAAATGATAGACAAGACTAGTTGAAAGCAATATAAACCAAAATTGGAGACTTTAATCACACCTTTATTTTAGGTCGTACATCTCTGGCCGCCGATTAGGCAGCTTTATATTTAAGGGCAATTTATTTAGTAATATCTAGCCATGAAAATGGAAAAAAAAATAAAAAAAATCAAAGTTAGCTTATACTAAAAAATAATATTATTTTATTAAAATATAATATTTTATTATAAAATTCAGAAGTAAAATGATGTAATATTGTTAGGGCAGTGTCAAAGTAAAATTGTTCCTTTTATGATTTCAAATTGTGAGTAAAAAAAGAAAAGGAAGTGACGGTACTGAAAATCCCTGAGTCTCTATCAAAATGCTTTTGGATCCTTTAAGAGAAGTGAGAGAATAGCAAGATCACATGAAGTGGCCCCCACGATCTTCTGACTTGTCTCCAATTAATTGCTGAAATTTCAGGCATAGTAAGGACCCTACATGTTATCCTATATGCTATGCTATGCACTCTTTTATTCTTCCTAAAGTGGTCAGCTTTTCCAATAACCATGTCTCTTCCTTCAATTTCTTCATCAGGGCACGGCCAATTCAAGGATCTCAAAACTCTCCTGCATTGTTTGATCAATGATTGAAACAGAAAACACAACTGGGGTAAGAGGCAAAAGCAAAAGGGTTTAAGGTCAATGTGTAAAAATAAATTTCAACTGATTCCTTGTATGGCCTCCTTAATTTTCGTTTTTAAGTTGAAAAGAGAAAAGGGAAAGCTCCTCCTAGGGACTCAAATCTCGCAGTGGTTTGTCTTTTGAGAAAGATGATCTGCGTCAGAAGAATGTCTCTTCTGCCATCGTCATCATACCATCTATATATATATATATATATAATACCTGCTTTGTTTATCCTAAGAAAGAAAATGTAGATGCTTATGGCGCGCTAATTAGAAATCCAAAGCATGGAACCAGGGTGGACAGTCTCACTTCTCAAAGCTGAATCAGCGACCCTACGAGAGTGTTGAATCAGATTGCCTATTACAGATATATGTTTCTTGTTTTGACACGTTATCTTTCACAACTTTTTTTAATGTCTCTAGTTTCCTAAAGGCTAAGAATTAGCCTAGCTTACTAGAATACAGGTTTAAAGTAAGTGAATGCTTATAGATTAATGTTAATAATCAAATATCAAACTAACTATTTATTGGTGTAGGAATTTAGTGTTATGTGAGTAGGATATGAAACGAAAAAAAATTATTTCCTAGCGTTCAAGTTTTAAGAAAAGGTTGTAAATGAGTTTACGTGGATCAAGTATGGAGTAGAAGGACTAGCTTATTTGCTGATAATCCTGAATGAATGGTATGCAGGCTTGTTCTTTTTGCAAGTCTTTAAAATTTTTGGGCCAACAATTTTATAGGCGGCAGGTAGAAACATCCCACTCCCCGACTGAAAGGGTCCATGCTAAATTGAGGCCTTGAAAAAAGCCCATATAAAATGTATGGCGTGGGAGAGGCCCAACAAGAGCAGAATTTATTGTTAGAGAATCATGGCTTCAGAAAGAGAATGGATTCATGAAAATATGTGTGGATTAAGTTTGAACATATTTAATTGAATTTGGAAGAATGAAGAAGGTAATGAGGCAGTAATGTAGAACCAATTAACGGTTTAAAACATATTATTTTGTGGTTTGGCAGTAAATGGTGATGATGAGGGACATGTTTTGAAGTAGAGGCTCATTGCCTGAGATGGGCAATTGTTAATGAAACTGTGTGTTGGTTGGTGTTCAGTGTGAATTCGATTGCAAATCATTAACTCCTCAGAGAAAAGAATGGCAAATAACACTCCCTCAAATACAATTTTTTAAACACATTCTATCTTATTTTATTGGTGAAATTTCATTTTAAATTACAATTTAGTAGATTCTGCCATTTCTTTAATCATTTTCTCTTTGAATTTTGCATTCTCTTCCCTTTAAAATAACTTTAATTTTTAAAAGAAATTTTAAATTAAATAATGCTATCAAAATTTCAAATATCACAATTCAGTGAAATATTATTTATTTTGTTTTTAATTTGTATCCAAACAAATTACATCAAATATTGTATATGTAGGAAATAAAATTATTATATACATTATTATACATCCAAATAAAAAATCATCTTGATTTCTTAATTAGTATTAATACCCTTAAGATGCTTATCCACATTTATTTCCTTCTATTTTTTAATTCCTTTCAGAAATTTTTTATTTATATTTATCTGCTGTTTTTTAAATTTAAGATATTATTAATTATTTTTTATTTGTCATATGCTCAATTTGTGTCTAATTTTTAATTAATTGACATGTATATATTTTTATGATATAAAAGTTAAAAATTGTTTCTGATTAGATAGGAAAAAAAATTATTAAATTTCTTATTTTGTATATAAAATTAAAAAAATAAAGGAGGAAATTGTGTACAGTGATGCAAGGATTCTGGGAAGGAAGTCACAGAATACCTAATCCAACTAAATCAAGATCCAAGATTTTTGCCCTTGTAACTTGTATTGTACATCACATGCCAAATACTATTAAATTTAATCTCTCTCTCTCCTAATCAATTTTTAGTTGAGACTGCATTACAGTTCGGAAGAAGAGCCCAGATATATATATATATGTGTTAATTTCTCGTTAATTTCCTTCCTAGACTTTCTCTTATTTTCTATATGATTGAATCAAAGCAATTGCAAATCCACATTTTTAGAGATTTTTGTTTTAGATGCAAAAACTAATATGAATACAACTAAAAAAAAATCACTAATCAAAGTAGTCATTTACCCCAATTAATTAATTTTGAAAGAAAACTGATTTTCTTTCACGTTTTTATCACTTATAATGAGTAACAATAAGGAAATAATAATAAAATATCAATTAGATTCTAAATTTCTAAAACATCTTTAATATAATATAGTTGTGAAAAAGAAGTAATAGCATTTTTCATTAACTTTTTAATAGTATATATTAAACATTTTTTAGTTTCCTAAGTGGTCGCAAAATATTCAGTCCGGTCCAAAATATTGATTAAAGTCGACCTATTCATAAACAAATACTCTAAAAATCAATCTAGTTAACAAATATTTTTTAATTATTTTTTAAAATTATAAAGTCACGAAATAAAATTCCTACATATCAAATAATTATAAGTTTTGTATTTAAAATTATTTTTCACATATAATTACTGAAAAAGAGTATGCTAATACAAAGAGAAAGTTGTACTACATTTTTTTTAGATTTTTTAAAGCATATTTAATTTTTCATATTATTATAATCATCTTCTTAAAGATAGTGTATGTATAACATGTTTAAAACTTTAGATATACACGTATTATACTTTTAAAATTAAAAGAGTATATATATAATGTAAATAATACTTTTAAGACAAAAGTAAAATTTGTATATAATTTTTTAAACATTAAAATATCAGGATAATTCAAGAAAACTTCGTTATGTTGTAATTTACTATAATATTTTTATAGATATGTATTATTTTACCATTTTCCCTTACGTTTTTTTTTTCAACAAAAGTGAAATATATGAAAATTTGAAAAGAAGGAGCCAAAAGTAAGGTAAAAGTTGTGTAATTACAATAATATTTTTCAATATATTATTATTTTGCAATTTTCCCCTTAGACTCTTTACAATAGAAGTGAAATATATGAAAAATTGAAAAGAAAAGCCAAAAGTAAGGTGAAAAAGTCAAAGGGAGGTTGTTCAGTTGATATAAAATAATAAGAAAAAAACGAAAAAATTAAGTGAGTTCTATGATTAAAAATTTCACATTGATATAGTGCACTACAATCGATTAAATTGTTTAAAAGATTTCTTTCCATCAAGATGCACACAATTGATTTAAGTGGATGTTTTGGATCTTTATTTTTTTATTAATATTTAAACACTGAAAATTAAAAAAATCAAACAATTTTCCATAAAAAAAATTTTCTTGTCTTAAATTTATATTCTTTTATTGAAACTGTCATTAATATTAATACTTATTTTAAAATAAATTCTTTTCCAGTACAACTCTTCTCTTTTGTAATTAAAAAGATTACAATGTGAGAAAAAAAATAAGAAAAATAATACAATGGAGTATCAATACAAAACAGAGTGTTAATCATCCAGTGTTCCAAGAAGGTGAAGCTTCCAATGTTGGTTCCAGCTGCTACTCAACACAGAGAGAGAGAACAAATATCTGCAATAAAATAACCAGTTAACCACTCCCAACGGCTTCAGAAAGGAGTTACAAGCTATTTAGCAAAGCGCTTCTTCGTAAATCAAACCTTTGGCCAAGTTCTGAAGTTTGACCGAGTCATCGGAGATGTTCGCCTCAGGGAACATTCCGAAAGGTGCGTTCCTGTTACCCCTCACTCTGTTTCTCATCGTGCTACTCCTTCCTCTGCTCAGAAACTTCATGCAACCATCTCCAAACACTTCTCCCACCACCAACTTGGAAACCAAGGAAACAAAAAAATGCGACATTTTTTCCGGAAATTGGGTCCCTTATCCCCAACAACCTTACTACACTAATCAAACCTGCCCTTTCATACTAGACCCGCTCAATTGCATCAAGAATGGAAGACCCGACAGAGATTTTCTCAAATTAAGGTGGAAACCTCATGATTGTGAGCTTCCACTGTTTGATGCAAAATTGTTCCTGGAACTGGTACGAGGAAAGTCTCTCGCCTTTGTCGGAGACTCAATGGGAAGAAATCAACTAGAGTCTTTAATCTGCCTAATAAACACTGTAAGTAAGCAAGTCTATCATGTGAATTACAATTAGATTATTTTCCCCTTTATTGAATTTTTGGATCGTGATTATGGGTAACTTTTACTTGACCTGTCTGGACTAGTTTCATAGATGTGCTTATTTCTTCATCTATTCTATCAGGTTGCACGTCCTGAGGATGTTACAGCCAAGCATACATCATATGATGACATATTTTTCAGATGGTGGTTTGTGGCTGATTACAATTTCACTGTCACAACACTGTGGTCGCCCTTTTTGGTAAAATTCAATGACTCCGATCCCAGTGGTCGCGCTTACTACAGCGCCACCGAGCTTTATCTGGACGAGGCAGACGAAGCATGGAGCAGCAAAATAAAGAATTTTGACTATGTGGTTTTCTCAACGGGACAATGGTTCTTCCGACCATTAACATTCTACGAAAAAGGGCAAGTTGTGGGGTGTCAAAAGTGCCAGAACTCGACAGAGTTGAACTTCTACGGTTACAAGAAGGCGTTCCAGACAGCTTTTAGAACGCTGAGAAGCATTGAAGGGTTCAAAGGGGTGGCGTATTTGGTGAGTCACTCTCCGGAGCACTTTGAGAACGGGTCGTGGAATGAGGGAGGGAGTTGTAACAGGACAGAGCCGTTTAGCTTGGAAGAAAGAGGGGCGTATAAAAATGGAGAGATTGCGAAGGCCTTGCATGATATACAAGTGGAAGAGTTGAATGCAGCAAGAGAAAATGGTTTGAGGTTTGGTTTGATGGATATAACTGATGCAATGGCTATGAGGGCTGATGGACACCCCAGTAGGTTTAAGCCAGGGAATAAGACGATTAATGACTGTGTTCACTGGTGCTTGCCTGGTGCTGTTGACACTTGGAATGAGTTTTTGCTGTATTTGATGAAATTGGAAGGTGAAAAGCATAATAACATGTTGTGATCTTATCAATGTTTTGAATTGTTGGGGGTGATTTTCAACACTCACCTAATAGTTCAGGATTTTAACATTTTTCTTGTAAGTTATAACTTGTCAGAGTTTCTTGACCTGGCTAGTTAATACCATTTTTGTTATGCTCTCAAATCAGGTTGTGTACGATTTCTAACCAGACTGTATCTGCTATAATTTACCAAAAATGAATTTATCTACATTTCATCGAAACATTTTCTTTTCTGATTCTTTAAATAGCAAAGATTCTGATTAATATTTGTCATGTTCTGGTTTTGGTTTTGGAAAATAAATTTTTGTTTGGTCCTACATAAAATTGGAACATTTTCCACAGACTTGACCCTATACACCAAATCCATGATGTCTTAATTTAATCCTTTACAATCCTTTACACTTTTAGGTGGCTGAATATTTATCAAAGTTCATTAAATGGTGAGTGACATAGATAACCTAATAAACTCAACTGCTGCCTCATATCGTGAAACAAGTACAGTTCCAATGACTTAGAATTGGCTTATTTGTTGAAGATTGCAATCTTAGAATTTGAATGTGTCTAGAAAAATGATACTATACTACTGTCTTAGACAAGTATTTGAAGTAAACAACCGCATTTTGCGATGATTACTAAAGATTGATGCAAGTTGTAATGAGAAATTAAAATGAAAGTAGTAGTTTACTCCATTAATCATTGTGAATCACAAGATCCTCGATCTTCTTAGTCGAACACGTGCTAACTCTATTATTATATTGAGACTATAATTAGATCACTGTGTCACACTGCTTTAGCAGTATAGAACAGAGTGTTGCAACGCAATTACCAAGGCAATAACGACCGACACAGGGTTACCCAAAGCTTTTTCAGTGGAGAACTGTTTAAATTTTTTCTTACTAAAATAACATACTATGTACCATAAATATAGCATTTTATTTTTTATTATTACCGTCCAAAGAATAGTTTAAAACTCGGTTTCAGATATCGAATTCTATCCTATTTTTTCTAAAAAACTGAAATTATAGAAAATTTTAGTTTTTTAAATTATTTTGTTTGATATATATAAAATATTTAATTAAATTAATTAAATAGTTAATATATTTTAATATTAATAAATTTATATTTATATTTTATATTAATTTTTTACTCGTTTTTCTAATTTAAATTTATGACTTCTTTTTATCATCTTAATAAAAGATATTTGTGTTTTTAATATTCATTCAAAATTTCAATTTAGACATTTTTATTACCAAAAAATTTACTACTAAATATATTGGAAAAGTTAAATACATATTTATAATATTAAATTACGTCATTAATTTATATTATGACTTCATTTTTTATTATTAATTATTTTTTATCATTAAACAGCTTAAAATATTACTCATTTTATACAAATTTTCAATACATAAAACTTTATATTTTTTAGAAGATACTGTGCTTTACAATAAATAATTGTAACATGTAAATACATCACAACATAATTAAATATATTATCTTATATGCTACATAATTAACTTAACACGCTTATTTAAACTATTACAATATTTAACAAGTTTGTAGAATATTAATGAATTTAATTAATATATATTTTATATTACAAAAGTTTTATTCCTTTTCTTTTTTTTTTAAATACTCCTTTGTTATTTACATTTAACGAAATAATTTAGACCAAAATTAAATATATTTATTCGATTTTAAAATATTTATTACACTTAACAAAATTATATATCTTATATCAATTATTTATTTATACAAAATATCATAATAAATTTGATTTCTTAAATATGTATATATTATTTCATAATTTATATAACTAAGTAAATAAATTTAATTATAAGTGTTCTCAAATATTAATTTAAATTTCTAATTTTATTATCTTGATATTTTAAAGAAATCAATATTAATTATATTTAAAAATTTATTTAAATTATTATAAAAGAACATTTTAAATATCACCAATGTTACAAAATATTAACTACTTTAATTATTATAGTTTCAATTTTTTAAAATTTTCACAATTTTTTTGAAAAATTAGATCAGAGTTTAACGTATTCTTTTTATAGTGCACTAAAACAAAAGTCAGAATTATATTATTTGGGTAAGTATTGAAAATAGTTTGCTATCCAAGTGAAGTTTTTTTTGCAACAATGCCTACATTGTAAAAATTTCTCCAAATTATATAAAATTTTCCCTTTCTAGTGAAATCCCTTTATGCTAATCACAAAATTCTTTCTCCAGAGCCACGAAACTTTATATAGACGAGGCAGATGGAGCATGGACTAGAAGAATTGAAAATTTTGACTTTGTACTTTCTCCACTGAACAATGACTCTTCCGTCCAATGATGTTTTATGAAAATGGGGAAGTTGTGGATGACAGATAGATTAACTTCTATGGACATGGGAGGGCATTCTGAACAGCTTCGAGAACTGTCAGAGGTTTCAATGGCTTCAAGGGTTGACTTTCTTGGTGACTCACTCTCCGGAACACTTTTGAGAATGGATTGTGAAATGAGTGAGACTTGTAACAGAACAAAGCCCTTTACGATGGAAGACAGGGATGCACAGAAATGGGAAAAATATATGGAGACATTGCATGAGATCCAAGAGGAGGTGTTTGATGCATCAGAAAAGAAGCAAGAAAAAAAAAAGGTGTTTTGATATTATAACATTTAATAAATTGGCTTTATCTATACTCAATGTACTAAATTTAATCTAAAAATAATCTATAACATCATCACTAATCCAAATTTAGGATATTAGATTTGGTATATTTTTTTTTTATAAAACTCAATTTTTTTTCTGTGAGGTTCAAAAGCCATTTACCAGTATTTCTATGCCAATCCAACATCTACCATGCCATTTAATGTGCACGATGCTTTTCATTACTGTTAGGTAACTAGAGTATGTGAGCACGAATTTTCATGGAGGGATTAGTCATTTAAAAAAATGTAAAATAGAGACTAACTATCTTTGGTGACAAAGTGAGATGATTTTACCTTTATTTTATTGAATGCATGAGAACTTGGTAAGCATAAACTTATTGAATTATTGTTATGTGTCAACTGGATAGATCTTGTTTTTCAGCAAGGTCCTAGATTGCAACAAAATTATGTTTTTTTTAGTTATGTTTTATTGAAGTGTAAAATTATCTTTCTGAGACTATAGTAGTAGGGACATGTACATCGATATCAGAAGGTAAAATATGAAGTGAATTGGACACATGTGAATGCAAGTATGTCCTTGGTGAAATTATGATAGAAAATTGAATATTATAAGGTACCTAATCCCACTTTAGTATTATAAGATGTTTGGTGGATTTCCTAAGCATTTGGATAGTTATTAAGTTACTTCAAATGTTCTAATTAACTTCTACCATGAAGGAAAAAAATCATTTTTTATCTTCCAGACCAACTTACCATACCGTTTTAGCCCACAACAATTTTGAAAGTCAATTCAAAGAAACTCAAATAGATTGGGATTAGGAGGGTATTCCACAATGATACTTTACAAAAATACATAAACAACAAAATACTAAATGATACCCAAAGAGAAAAAAAATTATAAATTTTATGAATGTTATATAATAGGAGAAAAAAAAAAAGGAAAATAATAGATGTTGATGAAATATTTAAAATTAATAAATGTATATGTGTCATTTTTTTTAATCCAAGTATATCTAATATTTGTGAAAGTTTCATCTATACCTGTCTTCAAATATGTTCTCATTTTGAAGGAACATAAATGAATTGAACACTAATTAATTTGAATTATAAAGAATAAAATAATTGTAAAATGAAAATAAACTTTTCCTGAATCAAAATTGAATTGGATAGAAGTAATATATATTGTGCTTTCATCCAACTGGCATGACTTGTTTGTGGAAAAGATTGGAAATAAAATTAGAATGGAAAAGAGAAGATTGGGGAGGAAATATAAGGAGGGAAAACATGCTGATTAGGAAAAAAGGAGAAAAAAAGAATGACATTAAGTAATCTGAAGGTATATGAAGGATTGATTGAATTATTGTCATTTAATTTTGTAAATGATTTGTTCGGATAAAATACAAAAAAGTTTCATAGTAATAACATGTGCAAAACATGTAACTGAACATCTCATAAAATAAGATTAGATGTTAAAGTTACACAAAGAAGAAGTGAGACCAGCCTTAGAATAAATTAAAATTTTGATTTTTCTGATCTTTGTATAGAACTATATTTTCGTATGAAAATCTTCTAAGATTGTGTCAATGCAATGAGTTAAAGTTCATATTTTTTTTCTTTCAATATTTCTTTGGCTGTTGCGTTGTCATGATTCATATTGAAAGATGTTAAGATACCCTTTGGCTAGTCACCTCTAGAGGGGAAAACATGGTTCCAGACATGTGGATGCAGACTAAAGAAAGTACGAACAAGAAATGTTATTTAACACCCTTTAATTTTTAAAATGATTATTTTGCTTTTTTCTTAACCTGAATTTTAGATTATTTATTTTAAAAATTATTTTCAAAATATTTTTTTTTTTTAAATTCACAGAATACGTATCAGAAAAAGTTTTTCATAACAGAATAGGTTTTTCTGAATAAAACTTCTGGAATAAAATTTTCAGAACTTTGGAAATAAACTTTCTGGAACAGGTTTAGTTATTCCATCCAATTATAAAGGTGTAGATTCAGAAATGGGAGGTGTAGGAAGTAATAACCTATATTTAGTCCTATCAGTTTAACCCACAGCACAAAGTTTGGTTTGTGCTGAGAGTTAACAAGTCAATTCATGGACCAATTAAAGTTGTAATGTTATTTATTATTAACATATTGCTAGATGGTCCATTATGGGTAAAGTGGGTTACACAAATAAAATAAACTGATACATTTTTTAACAAACGGATCAGCCCAATGTGATTCATTTAAACGCAGATCAATGGCGATAGGATTAAAAGACCAAGTTCGCCCATAAATTCAAGTATAACCAACCACCTTACTAGTGGTAGTTAGACAATGACAAAGATTAATGCTAAAAAAATAAATCTTATAAGATTGTTTTTTAAGAAATAATTTTGAAAGGATTGTCATAAAAAAAATCTAAAGCATGAATTGAATTCTAAATAAACCGAATAGACTTCTTACCGAAAGGTTTTTTAATTGACTCAATATCAAGTTAATTGAAATTAAATCACGATGCTTCGTGAACTGGTGGGCTGATTCGGACCTCTAATTTATTTCCTTTGAAATAGAAAAAGAGTAGCCATATTCTATTTTTACTTTCAAGACATAATTGGAATTGATTTGCAAAAATTAATAATTTAATCCAAACTATAAATAAAGTCCTTACAACGTTAATCGCTTTACCTCCACGTCCTGCCTATGTTTTCATTCTGACTCTAACTACGATCACTAAAGTAAACAGATTACATACATAATATTCAATAATAAAAAAATTTCAAATATTGAGACATTTTTCAATTTATTTCCTAAATTTAATAAAACATTTCAAAGAGTAAATGCATGCCTGTTTAATATTTAAAAAAGTTAAATAATTAAAATCCTGTCAATGCTTTGTTGGCTGAGTATATTATCAGAGTTTAATATATGGTCATGACAGAGAACCTAATCTAATAAAATCAAACACAGAATTCAAAAAGTACAAGTAAAATCCTCAATATTTTCATTTTACAAGTGTCAAATCTTATTATTATTATTATTATTATTATCATTATTGTTATTATTATGTTTCCCTCTTAACGAGTAGTTTGGTACAGATGGCTATGTAATCGCCATGACAGTTCCAACTAACCTGTCATAAATTTTATTAATATGATACATTAATTTTAATTGCTCCATTTAAAGCTAGCTAGGAACATTAATTGCATAAGCCACAAGGACCGACGCTATGGTATGAAACAACTATATATAAAAAGTTTCAGAGTAGTTTATTAGTTTTGTCCGTATAGTTTTTATCAGAAGCATGAAAATTAAGGTATGGGAGGTATTGAAAAGCAATTATGCAGCAAAAAACATTCCGAAAGGAGTGTTGGCACTACCTCTGACTCTGCTTGTGGTGGTGGTGCTCATTCCTCTGATCATAAACTTGCATGAATCATATTCTAATCTTTATTACGGTGGCAGTTTGGAAAGCCCAGAAAATTTGAGCTGCAACATATTTTCAGGGAATTGGGTGGCTTATTCTGGAGGGCCTTACTATGACAATAAAAACTGCCCTTTCATAGCGTACAAGCAAAACTGCTTCATGCATGGCAGACCCGACAGGGACTTCCTCAAATGGAGGTGGAAACCTGACGAATGTGATCTTCCACTCTTTGATGCCAAACTGTTTCTGAAGCTTGTTCGAGGAAAGTCCATGGCTTTTGTTGGAGACTCAATTGGGAGGAACCAGATGGAGTCATTGTTGTGCCTCTTAAATAGTGTGAGTTTTTCTTATCAATTACTCTTTTCTTTCTGGGCTTAAAGCATTTTAAATTATCAAGTGTGGTTACCTTGGGATTGAAACCTTTTGCTGTCTAACTTGGTAATTCAATGTAAAAATTCATTTATTGGGTATTTTTTATGAATTATCAGTATTTAATTAGACAGAGGGAAAAAAATTGAACATTTAAATTTTGTTGAGGTTGATTTCTTCTTTCCTAAAATCGATGTTTTAGTTATCATGTATTTTCATTGTAACAAATTTTTTTTATTAACTAATTAAGGTGTTACTAAATAATGTTAATATTTAGTATTTTTTATAATGATGATATTGGTCTAATATTAATACTTTATTAGGTATAATTACACATTAATGAATGAATTAATGTAAAATTTGACTTATTTATTGTTTTCGTAAGAATATCGAACCATTCTTTCAATTGATTAAATCCGTCTATAAAACGTGTATTTATAATTCAATCTGGATATATATGAATTTAAACTTTAGTATTTTATTTTAAAGTTTTCTTGTTTTTTAATAAGCTTAAAGTTTTCCTTATTTAAATGTAGTGGTTAGTTTGACAGCTAAACTATAATTTTTCAAAATTCTTTATTCTTGATGTGGGACTAACGGTAGAACTACTCTTTCAGGTTGCTCGTGCAGAGGACATTACAGACAGATACACATTGAACGACGACAAATATTTCAAATGGTGGCACTACGCACGCTATAACTTCACTGTTGCGATACTGTGGTCTCCTTTTCTGGTGAAATCCAGTCAAAAATACCTGAACAACACTTCTTTCTCCAACGCGGAGAGCCTTTACGTGGACGAAGCAGATGAAGCTTGGACCACGCACATTGCAAATTTCGACTACGTAATTTTCTCCGGAGGGCAATGGTTCTTTCGACCATTAACGTTCTACGAAAAGGGCAGGGTTGTGGGGTGTCAGAAGTGCCATGACTTGGCGACAGAGCCTCTAAACTTGTACGGGTACAGGAACGCATTGCGAACGGCTTTTAGAACGGTGGTGAACCTAGAAGGGTTCAAGGGGATGGTGGTTCTGGTGACACATTCGCCGAACCATTTTGAGAATGGGGAGTGGAACAAAGGTGGGGGTTGTAACAGAACAATGCCAATCACGAAGGAAGAAAGTGCGTCGGTGAAACCTTATGGTCTCGAGGAGTTTTACGAGACTCAAGTGGAGGAGTTTCGTGCAGCGGAAAAGGAAGGGAGAGAGAAAGGGTTACGTTTTGGTTTGATGAATATAACTGGAGTGATGCTTATGAGACCTGATGGTCATCCTCATAAGTATGGACATAATTTGGATGGGGATGTGAAGATCAATGACTGCGTTCATTGGTGCATGCCTGGCCCTATTGACACCTGGAATCAGTTCTTGCTCCATTTCATCAGAATCGCATCCTTCTGAATCTTTTCCCTGTTCCATTGCCTCACTCTCTATAATTTTATTTTGATCATAAATAAATAACTTAGATGTGGTCTGTTTGGAAGCCCATACGCCACAAAATTCTGAGTCTCACTGGATTTTACTTTTCTTCCAATTAACTGTTCATCTTTTGGGGGTCACCTGACCATTATTTAGCTGAAGTTAGTAAAGTTGGATAACCCAATTTTTAGCTTCTTTTCAAAAATAGCATTTAAAAATTAAATAATTAAATTCTATTTATCTAAAATTAATAATATATTTACATTTTAATTGATCATTTTTTAAAATATAATGATTTATAATTTAATTAACTGAAAATATGACTGATATTTTATACGTAAAATAGTAAGTTGAAGTTTTATTTATGATTCTTTATATTTTAGTTTTTTAATATTTAATAATCTTTATTTTGTTAAAAAAATTATAAGAATAACATAATATTAATTGTGACATGGGATAAAAGTTGAAATATTATGATGATTGATTTAATAAATTGTAAAAAAAAGTCAAGAATATTTTACTTAAAACCGCAAATTAAAAATTCCTCTTTCAATCTATTTTTTTTAATATATAGAGGGTTTTTTTTTTCCTTGGTTAGTTTGTCATGCTTTTTTTTTTTTTTGGCTTTTTTTTTGTATTTAGGGTTAACTTTGTTAAACCTTAGTTGTCAATGAATTCAAGGTACCATTTTCAAATCTTAATGTCTACAAATTAGAAATAATTTAATCAATTAAATGGTGTTTAATAATAAAGGAAAGACATTAAATACATTATTTTTTAATGGGTTGAGCTTGATACGGAGTGATCATTACGATTTTGGGATGATGAGGAAGTTGGGATGAAAGCTGGTGATTTTCTCCTCATTATACCTTGTCCGGTGGAGAAAAAACAAGAGTTGTTTTCTTGTGTAATAAGAAAGAAAATGAGAGAGTGATGAAGAAATATAAGAAAATCCTAAGACACATAAAAGTAGCAAATACAACTAATGTTGATGATGAGAAAAAGGAAGTTAGGATAATGAAAAATGGTGATTTCTACTCATTATACCTTGTCTAACGAAAGAAAAATGAGATTTGTTTCTTTGTGTAATAAGAAAAAGAAAATTGAAAATGATGAAGAAATATGAGAAAAATAAAGAAGTCAAGAGAAACTTATTAATTTATAAGGTTGAAAGAAAACAGTTTGCATGAGTTTTAATTGATTAAAGATAAAAAAAATTTGAGGTGTTATGTTTTAATTTTTGCATTCTGTAATTGGAGCTCATAAAATTAGTCTTTATATTTATCTTCAATAAAAAAGTTTGGTATATTCTAATTACTCAAGCAAATTTTTTATTGTAATAAATCATTCTCTAATTTAGAATCATACCAAACTTATCGCACAAGTTATTTAAACAATTTACAACAAAAATTTATCTATGAAAATTTTATCATAATAAACAATTACAATACTTAAACACCGCAATAATATGTTTAGATTAAATTGATTATTTAATATTTATTTATCACATAAAACTATTTAAAAATATCTAACTCCTAAAATTATTGTTTCAATTATAAAATAATATATATATATATATATATATATATATATATATATATATATATATAAAAAAAAAATAACAAAACGCTATATATATATATATATAAAAAAAAGAATATAAAAGATTTTATATATTTTTAAAAAAAAAAATAAGAGAGAGAGAGATGTGTTTTTTTATTTGTTTAGTTTT
>Ga0099824_1001889_pt1 | contig 30267 bp, 11 predicted proteins | sample SiratrowhiteBW_FD_76837 | JGI IMG/M metagenome (GOLD analysis project Ga0099824, IMG submission 76837) | Root nodule microbial communities of legume samples collected from California, USA - Siratro white BW | ecosystem: Host-associated > Plants > Roots > Nodule | place: USA: California... | reverse complement strand
TCATAATGCACTTTTCATTAATTACTAGTCAAAATATATACATTAAATGCTTGCTCTCAACACCAAAGGTATTAATTTATCCAGAATTTACAGTTTGAAAGCACTGAAATATGGCCTTTATCAGCGTCTAACAACATATCTGTCTGTTTTCTATTCGACAACCATGACTTTGTACCCTTCTTGAATGTGAAACTGTTTGATTGCAAATACTGTTGCATCTTTGGAATTGAAACATGTATGCTCCTCGAGCTCATATTCTGTATTTGTTGTTGTTGTGGTATTTGACTGATATAGATGAATCGTGTTTGCAGGCACATCATCTTCCATGTCCTCAAGATCTTCATCTTTCTGAGCTGGAATCAATTATCATGTATCAGATAATTGGTTCATCCTCACACATTGTAGAACTCCCAACACCATGAAAATGATTCATTGTGATTGAGAAAGTAATTAAGTAAGAATGGTTTGATATGGAATGGAGAAGAGGAAAGAAGAAAATATTTAAGTGAACCAGTATAGCGAAAGTGAACACAATATGGGTATCTCTATGCTATATGTATTACGAACCTCAGAAAGTTAGAAAACCAATTATATAGAAGTCGTACCACGTGGCAGAGACTTGTTTTGCCACATTTGCAAAGAAGTCGTATGACGTGGTCTTTTGCCACATTTGCAAAGAAGTCGTACCACATGCGAAGACTTCTGTGCAATTTCCACCAAAGAAGTCGTCGCCACGTGGCACGACTTCTTTGCAAATGTGGCCAAAGAAGTCGTCACACGTGGTACGACTTTAAGTAAGAAGTCGTCATCCTACCGTATGACTTTTTTGCCGTGGTGAAATTCGTCACAATGTGGTACGACTTCTTCATCCATCTCACCACAACGTCATACGACTTACCCAAATCCGTAATAAAAAATTTTTTTGCACCTTTTTCGTAATTTAGGAAAAAATTACACTATTATGGTTAATTTATCGCCAAACATGCATCTAAAAACTAACTTTAACTTCATCCCTTAACCTCCTCGATACCCCATTATGGAACTATCTCAACTTATTTCCTCTTGGACACACCTTCTATAAATTATTCTACCATAATGAACTATTTTATCACTCTTTTCTCCTGGAATATTTCCCCACCCTTGTATTTATTTTTGTTTCTAATCTTAAATTGTATTCATGATGGCAAGAGTAATTTTCAATTATTGTTAAAGAATATTTGAAAAGTTAGTCATGAATAGCTACGTTCCAAAATAATACTTGTGTGGTTAGCTATAAGAAACTACAAGTTGAAAGAATACTCATTTGTATTTTACAATATTAGTATGCTTATTGGAACTCTATCAATTGATTAACCAGTACAAAAATATATTGAGTAAATTCTTTCCTTTTTTATCTTGTTACATTGCATGTTATAACTCGTGCACCAACTTAAGAAGGTGAATTTTTGTAATTCAGTTATTAAAAATCTTTGTCAGTTTGTCTAACCAGTATAAACATATCGTTTAACTACACATCTTCAGATGAAATTTACAAAAAATTGTAAAAAAGCTTTTAAAACATAATTCAATAATGTCTTCTTACGTTTTACCTGTTTTCACATACAATTAATCAATCGTTGCTTTAGAGGCTAGCTTCAAAGATGTGAAATATTTACAAATAAAGCATTTCTCTTAGTCATCTAGTAGAGGAGCTATTTTTGTTAGAACTTAGAAGCATAATAATGTCTTTTGGATGTAATGCTTATGTGTACATTTACTTGTTCATATGCGTAATTATTCTCTCATACATTCATTATCTTTCTTTTACATGGGAAACGTTTATTTTACAATCATCTTAAATTTGACTATTATAACCTGTATGATTTCACTTGTCCTATCTCTCTTTTGAGAATATGATTGACTTTATTTTAACATATTTTGTAGTTACACTCAAATATCTTTTGTGAAGGATAACCTTTTATCTAGATTTTCTTTGTTGTCTTGAATTGAATATACAAACTCAAATAATTGATTGCTTGTATCACAACAATCTTTATGATATGTTTGTTTTGCTCGACATATGACTTCTAAATCTTCACATTTAATCAATACGTATTGATGATGTTTATGTATAAGTCTTCGTGCATGCATTTAATCTTATGTTTAGTTCTTCTTTGATCATATTTTATCTATTCTCTTTAGTAACGTTTTTTTAGTAACATTTTATTCTTTTATGCCTTGCATCTTATTTTGTTAACTTTGTATAACTTTTAAATGCATCTATCGCTTTATGCATGCTTCATTTAGGATTTTAATAAGATTGCATATAATTTTTTTTATGTAACATCCTTCATTTTGCATTTTGCTATTGTATTGTATTTATAGTTTTAAAATTTTGTATTTATTTTATACTAATAGACTATTAAACATAACAAAATATACTATCATTTATTATTATCAAAATTACAATTGTTTTAAACACTACTCTCAAATCAAAATTTGTATTTTATTGTATGATATTATTTTTTTATGTCTAATGCTTTAACAGCAGGTTTACATGATACTGGAATATATGAACTCATGTTAGTGAATGCAAGTGTTTGGAGACGGAAGTATGCTAGCCTTCATAAGGAGAATTTTCTTTATAGAACATTTATACTTATTAGGGGTAAAGTACTCTAAATATAGCAAATTTCCTTTTTTAGTTCTTTATTTTGGCGGAGAAATTATTTATAAGGTTGTTGATAGTATTTATATACGAAAGTTATTTTTCTTTCTCTTGTCTTTATTTAATTCATAAATCCATAATTTATTTTAATAGTGCTAAAACAAACTTAAAATTTAAAGCTTTTTTGTAAACGATGGTAAAGTTTTACGGTGCGCATATTAATAATATTAACGTACACATTTTAAATCGAGTGAAATTTCATGTTATATTGATTCAGATGGCATTCTTTTTAATACGCAAGTTAACTAATCCACCATTTTATTAAGGGTGAATAAATCTGGCATAGTAAGGCTTTTTAAGAGCTTTTTTTTTGTGACATTTATTTTATTAAAGAGATTCATATTTAAAATTATAATATTTAATAAATATTTGGGCATTTCATTAAGACTTAAAAAATCATTTAGTACTTGTGAATTTAATACACTTGTCAAAATTCTTAACACTTTCTTATTTGTTAAACATGTTATTTAATGGTATAACCAATCTAGGATGTATGTGATATATTCCCCCTCTTTTTTTTGAAAGTATTTTATTTTGTTGTCAGGTACGCTAATATAATTATATATATATATATATATATATATATTAAATTGTATCGGTAATATACAAAATTATTTGTTTTTTTTTATTGTTATCGTTAGTCCAAAATATATCAGAATAGAGGTTGAATTGTATGTATCAACTTGTTATATTTTAAAAATTTATTATTTTGTAAGTTTGATTTTTTTCAAAAGTTTTTTTTGAAAATAATAAAGGGACAACATAAATTTTATATTGGTTAATCTCAAATATTAAAACTATATCTAATTTTTAGTTAATAGATTAAGTTTTACTGACTCGTAATTAAGCATGTATTCTTTTATTATAATATATAGACGAACAAATGTGAATGCTCAATTCATTCATATTTTTCTCTCATTATGTAAGTTATATAATATTACAAAGAGAATTTAGAGAGAAAATTTAAAAACTTGGTTTGTGATGAAATACTTCTATGTTATTGAAAGACTCATCTTTTTTACAAGTTAATTATAACCTAAAATATATAGTTGTTAGAGATGTCTTTATGGGACTTTGTCAAAGGTCTTTACGTAGAAAGAGAAAATCATAATGATTTATTAGAAATATTATTTTATACACTTTAATTAATTGATTTTTTAATAAAATAAAATTATTTATTTATTTTTGTTTAAATTGATAACACTCTTTTTCATGTATGATCAAAATACATAATCATGCTAAATTATAATTTTAAAATATGTTTACAAAATCTATATACAAGTTTTTTCAAAATAAAACATTATTTCTATCAGCATCTCTCAGCCTAAGTGGTCTTTCAAAGATGTGCTCCCTTGTCAACACACGCCAACCAGATATAGGATAAGCTAACCAATTTTTAATTTTAAGTAATTCAAAATAATTTAGAACAATGTACAAAGATTAACACAACTTAAATGCCTTAGGATCATTCATCTCAGTCAATTAAATGCAATCATTTTAATTACAAGATATTGACATACTACATAAGACTTGGCTTTACTTTTGAAAGACCTATCATACATATCCAAGTTGTGAACTCACACAACCTCCAAACAAATAAATCATTAATCATATATGACAAGGTTAATCCTCTTGAGACTTTTCTGACCAGCTATGTTTCAAGTCATAGTTACTTAATTCAGACTTTCTTTTGACTCTCACCATCTGATAATGATCATCTATTTGATTCCTATTACTAGTAGGGTCAGGATATCGATCGTTATTGATTAGATCCTTAGACAAAGCACTTCTTAACTGACCTAGGCAGGGGTGTTTTCTTTCTTGAAAACACTATACCTAGATCTTGACCAACTCCATCAACACTTTTAACAATATCACATCATAATATAGATCTTTACTCATGCATTCATTCACTTGTCAATCTCAATCTCAAAAATGAAAGAAATCACTAAACCGACAATACTATTAAATTTAAATTTTTAATTAATCTATTATATTAAATTCATACATTGCATTACAAAATAATCAACAATTAAAATAGAAAGCCCAAAAGTTTTTTTTTTGCCTGAGCGAAAATATTCTCACTTGAACGAAAATCCTCTAGCTTGAGCGAAAATAACGCACACTCCCATTCCAAGGCCATTCTCGCCTAGGCGAAATTACTCTCACATGGGCGAGAATACCTCTTCACTTGGGCTAAAACAGTCCAGAGAGCACACTTTCTCCAAGGCCATTCTTGCCTGGGCGACTATACCCTCGCTTGGGCGAGACTACCTTCTCGCTTGGGTGAAATTCGACCCAAGAGCACCTGTCAGATTTCCAAGTGAACTGGCTTGGGTGAAAGTGCCTAGCTTGGGCGAGTTATGTAGAAAAAGTAGTAGTTCCTCATATGAGTCATGTAATTTCTACTATCTCAAAGCTACCGTGCATGCCTCGTATGATTAAATTGGGCAAAATCAACATGCAAACACGATGAATGATCTATCCTAGCACAAACTACCTACTCAACATAACAATATACCATCAATTTTCACAGAGCCATATCATACATGCAAGAATCAAATCACTATCAAAAATTAAAACTCTGATTTCAGGCCTGTAGAGAACCTTCACATATGCATTTCACATATACTAACTTATCAAACCTTAGCCTATAATCACACCCAAATCAGACAAAATGCAAGTCAACTTCCTTTACTTGAATCAAAGCGGGAGTTCTCTCTAAGAGCTCCAACAACCTAAGATCCTCAGTGTGACGTCCAAAATTATTATTATTATTAATAGTAAAATATTAAGTGTAAGAATTTCTTTTCCTTTACTAAGAAAAATTTGGCGGAAGCGGATTATATGCATGCAATATGACTTTTAACATGAGCATATGGTGCTGCATAATTTAAATAGAAGTTTCTTTATTCCCATCAGTTATTTTACAACATAGCTACATATTTTACAGGACTTATTATTATTATCCATATATCTTCTATTATACAGGTGGTATACCAAAAGTCACCACTACCGGTCCCTCCAGTATAAGGGGTACATATTCAAAATTCAAAAAAGTAAGTATGGTATTAGCTCTACCTTGAAAGGTAACGAATCCTTCCACAACATCAGTCCTCCATTCCTTTCCTGAAAAGAAAGCTATTATATTTGCTGTGAAAAGAGTGGCAGGATTGGGTGCCACCATTCTTTTATATTATAGGTTCATATAGTAAAATAAAGAGAAAAGTGAGATATACAATCTTTTATATAAGAAATTTAAAAAAAAAGTTTAAATGTTACTTAAATTTATTTGTAATAAAATCACAATAACTCATAATATAATTAACATGGAATACAGTAGCAATACAGTAAATAGTCAAGATAAATGAGCAATTAATATCAATCTCCTACCAATAACCCACATTCTAATATGAATTATAAAAATAAACGTGAGGCTTGGGATACCTAGTTGTAAAAGTATTTTAAGAAATGGAAGGTAAAACCATATATCTCTTTTCTCTTTTTCCCCTTACCTTTGAAAGTGACGTAAATCCCTGAGGTGTGGAGAAGCAAAGTGAAATCTCTATGGGCTTTGAATATTTATGTGCATTTGGTTGTTGTTTCTTGGATGTTGTTTCTTCTTCCAACCTTTGGTGCAAGGCTCCTATTTCTTCTTCCAACCTTTGGTCCAAGGCGCCTTTTTATATACCTCATGTAATGATTACATAGTTAGGGGTTTGGTTAGTTTCTAATGGTTTAGTTAATTTTTAATGAAAAGTTGGGTTTATAGTTTGAATAGTGAATTGAAGAAAATTTTACCTAATGATGGTAAGATATTTCCTGAGCATTTATGTGTTGGCATCTTTATCTATTGGTTTTATTACCTCTTTTTTTTTTTAACCTTTATATGTTAAAAAAATAAATCATGGTGGAATCTTGTAAAAGTGATATCTTAATGTTATTTTAATAATAATAATAATAATAATAATAATAATAATAATAATAATAATAATGAGAGTAATAATAATAATAAGTAATAATAATAACAACAATAATAATAATAAGTCATAATAATAATATTAATAATAACATTTATTTAAAATTTTGAGGATGTTACTCTCAAAAGCTCAAACCTATACCAAAGGACCTCTGATTGATGATCAGACTAATACTCTAGGAAACTCAGCTTGCATGTGACCTTTGAGTCATCAAATGGTACCTATGTGAGCTGAGTTTCCTAGCCTAAACTAGGAAAACCTAAACTAGCCTTAAGAGAAGAGGATAGAAAACAAACTTATTCTAAGGGAGGTTCTGATCGGATAGACTTACTATGTTCTCCGTCATGAATCTAAGGATGGGCTCCGCTCCAGAAACTGATGAAATACACTTAGAGAGAAGTTAGAGGAAAGGAAGGTGGCAGAAGTTTAAAGAGATGGTGACTCAAGTGAAAATGAGATTTGACTATTAGCTTTTTCTGTAAATATTTATTTTCAGTTTAATAATAAACTAATCAAATACTTATTCCATTTTTACCACTTCTACTCAAATGAATTTTTAGGCTGTTACAAATTCATATATATAAGTATCATTTAAACTTGTTTACCTATTGAAGTATAAATTGATCAAATATAAATATGAATAATATTAGATTTTTCAAATAAAATATAGATATAAAGATGAATGAGTAATATTTGTCTTGTTCCTATTTATTTCATTTTAAATTATTAAAACATTCTTATTTTATTTAGTATTTTATTTTGAAACTTTATTATATAATTATAGTTTTTTTATTGATTGATATGGAAGAGAAAAAGATTATATATTTTACACTAAATTCTTAATAATTAATGTTTGTTTTGATGTGTTTTTTTTTTTTAATTTTTAATTAAAATTTTGAGGAATACAAATTAAAGACATATATATTATATACATTAGATATTATTAAAGAGGCAGATATAGGTAGACTCACATCAATATACCCTATTAGCTTTCTCTATTTTTCTTTTATACTTTACTACATAAGACAATTTTTTTGTGATAGTAATTTGATAAAGAATATGTCTTTTCTTTTTAGTGCACATGCATAAAACTTTTAAACTATCCGAAAAGTTACATAATATATTTGAATAATATCATAAATATATTACAAATAATTTACTTAGTTAAAAGGCGAAGCACGTAAAAACCAATAGACTGAAACATCTTTTGTGTACAGACATTTCATCAGGTAAATCTTTGGTTTGATGTTTTAAATATGTTTGTTAACATCAAAATTAACTGCTTATAATTATTTTTGTCTAACAATTGTAAACCATTAGATTATTGACCTTTGTGATTCATATTCATAGTAATTTCTTAATTAATTTGCAATATAAAAACATTATAGTTACATATGAAAATTAATCTTCGAAAAATAATAAGAAACAAAAGTTAAGATGGACAATTTCGAATACTTATAAACATAACAAATATAAAATATGTTTTGTAAAATCGTGTTGAATGATGATTTTCTTGGCACACATAATATTTAGAAACTTGCTTTCAAAACATGGTCAGACATTAAATGGTTTTCTATAGAGATTCAAACCATGATTTGCTATTGATTTAGAAATTGGCCCCTTATGTTATTCACAATCTCATTAGTTAATTAATTAAGGAATTAATATGCTTAACTTGAAAACAAGGGTAGTATATATGAACTAACCATACAATTAAATTCTTTTTTATCCCCACTAAGAAATTATTATTCATAGGAATAAATAGAAGCCTCCGAAATTAGTTATTTGTACAAATAGTGAAACTATAGTTTTAACTTTAATAAGTGCTTAACAGGTTTTCATGACTTTTTGCCAAGTTAAGCATTGCGTGGGAGCAACTAAGTATTTAAGTGCTTGTGGATGTGATTGGAACCACTTGCAAAATGTAGGAGTTATTCTTTTTTTTTTTTTTTTCTTTTTTCTCTTTGCCTTGCATAAAAATGCAATGTTTTACATGTCAATTTAGCTAATTTTAATTTCATTTAGTACCTAAAACTTTGTTTGACATTTTTAATGGGTTAGGTAAGAAAGGTTTTACTAATTTGTAATTTTTTAGACAAGTTCAAGTATTGTATTTTAAAATACTAGTTTTCAATTTTTGATATTTAAGGTGTATTTTTTTAAATAACAAACTTTTATTTTTATTTTTTAACTCTTATTATATATAATATTTATAAAACTAAAATATATTTTTAGTACAAGAATTTTTAATTTTGATTCTTATGTATTTTCTTATTTTTTTTATTCTTACAAAATTTAAAACAACTTTTTTTTTAATTCTTATAAAATGCATAAATTTTGTTTATAAATTTTGTAAAATATTTTTTGTCTTATCTTTATCTCCCTAAAATTTAAATTATTGCTGTTATTTTGTAATAGTCATTAAAATGACAAATGTTATTATTATATTAAAATATTATTATGTGTGGTTTTAAATGATTATTTTGTAGAATTGTCTTTATAAAGGTTTGAATATAATTCTATATTCTTTCTTATAAATGATAGATTGTTTAAAAACCAAATAAAATAAAGTAAATTTACAGTTTTATATTGATTTACCTAATTGAGAGGTTATGTTTAGTTTCTCTTAAATCAATTCTTAAAATGTTTTTCTAAGTAATTATTGATTAAGTACACAAATAATTTCTAATTACAATAAAATAACACATTACTCTCTATTATCCGTCACAATCTCCTTCTAAAATTAAAACATCAAATATTTGATTAGAAGTTGTTGTATTTTCATTATGTGAAGTCACTCGTTGATCTTAAACGTATAGAAATTAAGTGATAATTTAATATTATAATTTTGCTAATTATCTGAAATGAGTGTTGTATAAGTTAATTATTGCTTGTCCCAAAACGAAACTAGAAACTTATAATTTATAGATGTTGCACAACTTAATTTAGAAACAATTCGAAAATAAGATTTCTCTTTCTCTGTGTTGTATATTGACAATCTTTATTGATAAATATTAAAAAATAATTTTATAAATACTATAAAATATCTGTATTTTTTTTTAACAAACACTGAATTTGTTATAAAAAAATAAATATTTAAAAATAATATTTTTAATTGAATTTTTAAAATTAATTTAATAAGTTACAAATATCTTAACAGTAAAATATCTCATTTTAATAGATTAATAAAAAATAAAATAAATAATTATCCATATCAAGAAGAATCTTTTTAAGTGCAGTAAATGGTTAGTACGAAACAACAGCCAAATATGAAGTTGTTCAAAGTGGAATAGAGATTTTTTCTTTTAACTTTAAACTTGTAGTTTTAGTATGGTTATAGAATTAGTTTGTATTTTAAATTTTAATTATTTATTTATGTTCTTTCATAGTAAATAGATAGGATTTTTAATTATAGTGGCATGTTTAATTTTCATTCCTACATGATAGAAGAATAGTTTTTAATATTAATATTGTAATTTGATCGTGTTTAGTGAAATATTTATTTGATTAACAAAGAAATTAGATATATTTCTTAGGAAAGAGTGAATCATATGTGTACAAATTTTCTTTTTTATTATTTTTAAGCTCTAAAATAATCTAGAATTAATCAAAATTTTCTGAAATTTGAGTATAATTTATCGTTTTTCTATAATTCTGATGATAAGGAAAATTATATTTAAGTTTAAAATTTATAATGATAAAACAGAAAATTTAACCGACTAAAAGTTAAGTTGAGAATTTAATCTAATCAATTGTTTTTGTGGTACTTGCAGATTGTGACTATAGTTTATTAATTTTTGTGAAAGATTTCATTGTAACTTTTGAATTTGCAAAAATTTAAAATAATTCAACCACCTCTTTAAATCAGTATACAGTGTTTTATAAAAATAAATCTATTAATAACTTTATCATATACCTCATATTTATATATTCATAAAATTATTGCATAAATTATATTTATTTATGAAAATATATTGGTTAAACATATACAATAACTTATAAATAATATATTCGTTAAATTAATATTTATTTTACCATTTATAAATTATTTTAGGAGTTTTTCTTAATTTACTTAACGATAAATCAGTATCACATTGCTATTATTTTTTTTATATTATCATTGATACAAATAATTTATTTCCAATAAAATAAAATAAAATTTAAACAGCAAGTAAATTTTTTCTGATTCACTTAAAGTTGTATAGGATCATTTGGCTTTGTAAATATAAATATTAAATAAGGAATTAAGAAAATTAAAATTTATAAGATCAGAACATTATTCTTCAATAAATACAATCTTCGAATTCCTAAATGCAAGAACTACTGTTGTATTTCTTTTTTATATATTAGGACCAAACTACGTGTAACTCATTGTAACCAGAAACAACAGAAGCCACGTGTAAGTTCTCATGCTTGACAAAAAAAAAAAAACATCAATTCATATATCCAACTTTGTCAAAAAAATCCACGGTTTTTTTTTTCTACTTTACCGAGGTAACATAAAACAATAATAATAATAATCTCAAAATAATAATAATAATAATAATAATAATAATAATAATAATAATAATAATAATAATAATAATAATAATTATATTTTTAATCACTACGTGTTCCTGGCTACACCTTTCATGAACTTACAAATTACATTCCACCTTATATTTTTTATGTTTTAAGAGGATTTCAAACCTATTTTTAATTTTCCTAGTACAAGGAAAGTGCATAAAAAAACAAAAAAAAAAAAGAAAAAGCCTTATCACATAGAGAATTCCGCAGGCACAAAACCATCCACACATACCCTTCGAAAAATGCCATAAACCTATCACTCACAGCTTTCTATAGCCACAGAATCACCCCTCACTTCTTTCTTCTTCATCGTCATCTTCATCTTCTTCTCTCACAAGTTCCCAATAACCACAACCCGTTTGCATGTTCCACCTCAATTTGACACCTAACGTTTCTTCTGTCTTTGAACCGAGGTACCATACCATTTTTGTTCTATTGGGCCAGAAGTGTTGGTATTACGCTTAGTTTGTCACTCTTGATTGAAATTTGGTCTCTGGGTAGGTTGGATAGTTGATTGATATGATGGGGGTATCGATGAGGTCTTAGAAGGTGCTTTAGTTTTGGAACATTGTTGTGCTTAGGGGTGTGAGGTGGGACTCAGTATGTTAATTTTAGTAGGGAACAAGCAGGGAACAATGAGTTCTCTTGCTTCTCCAGTGAGTTTGGGGAGCCTTATGGGTGTGAGTTCCTCTGGAAGGTCTCATTCTGGGGTGAGGAGGGTCTCTTTTTCTAGAGGGAATTGTAAGGGGAGAAAGAGATGGCATTGTTTATCATTGTCTGTGTGTAGATATTCAGTGACCACAACTGATTTTATTGCTGACCAAGGAAATTCAGTGTCCCTTAATCCTAACAGTAGTAGTAGTAGTAGTAAGGGTGGAGATGATGGTACTGGTTTTGTGCTTAAGCCTCCTCCAAAGCCTGTGTTGAAGCCACCAGAGAATAAGGGTGACGCCATCTTGGGGCCCTCAAGGACTTCTGGGGATGTGGAAGAGAGGAATAAGGTGATTGAATCACTTGGGGAGGTGTTGGAGAAGGCGGAAAAGCTGGGGAATTCTAAGGTGAATGGTGATAAGAATAATGGTTCAGTGAATAAACCAGTAAGGAATAATGCTGGTGCTAGTCCTAAGACTGAGAAACCTGTGAATTCTGCAGCATCTCAGAAGTCTAAAACCTTGAAGAGTGTATGGCGTAAAGGGGACTCTGTTGCATCAGTGCAGAGGGTTGTGAAGGAAGTACCAAAGCGTAATAATGGCAAGAATGAAGAGGAGAAGTCTCAAACTAGAGGAGGGGAGAAGGTGGTTTCTCAAACTCGTGCTCCACAACAACCTTCGAAACCTCAACCTCCTTCAAAGCCTCAACCTGCGTTACTATCGAAACCTTCTATAGCTCCCCCACCTGTCAAAAAACCTGTTGTCTTGAGGGACAAAGGAGCAGCTGAAACATCAGTTAAATCTAAAGAAAAGAAGTCACCCATCTTGATTGACAAGTTTGCTTCCAAGAAACCAGTAGTTGATCCTCTAATTGCGCAAGCAGTTCTAGCCCCTCCAAAATCGGGGAAGGCACCTTCCCCGGGAAAGTTTAAAGATGATTTTCGGAAGAAAGGTGCTGTGGCTGGGGCTGGACGAAGAAGACGAATTTTGGATGATGACGATGATGCTGATGTGATTCATGAAGCATCAGAACTTGATGTCTCTATTCCTGGTGCCGCAACAGCAAGAAAAGGAAGGAAATGGAGTAAAGCAAGTCGAAAGGCAGCACGACTTCAGGCTGCTAGGGATGCAGCTCCTGTCAAAGTAGAAATTTTGGAGGTTGGTGACAGTGGTATGCTGGTGGAGGAATTGGCATACTGTTTGGCCACCAGTGAAGGTGAAATCCTTGGTTATCTATACTCCAAGGGGATTAAACCAGATGGGGTACAAACTATAGACAAAGATATGGTAAAGATGATTTGTAAAGAGTATGATGTTGAAGTCATAGAGGCAGACCCGGTCAAAGTGGAAGGTTTAGTGAAGAAAAGAGAAATTCTTGACGAAGATGACCTCGATAAACTCAAAGATAGGCCTCCTGTTATTACTATTATGGGCCATGTAGATCATGGCAAGGTTAGGATACCACTGTTTTTTCATTTTTCTCTGTTTTGTTTATCCTGAATTCCTACATTTGCTGACACTCTTTGGTGTTTTCAATTGGCAGACAACACTTTTGGATTATATACGGAAGAGCAAGGTATGGTGAAGAATCAAATCATTATGATTGTTTCAGTTTCTTTAAGGAATCATGAGCATATAAGGGTTATGTTTTGTAGTATGTTTAGGTACAGTAGTTTACATATGCATACAATTGTTCCCAATGCTGGTTGCAATCCATGGATTTCAATGTAAAGGATTAGGATTGATATAACTTTCAAAACCCAAGCATTTCGATGGCCTTATGGAAAGAGATACCGAGCTGAGAAAATTAAAAGGATTGCTAGATTGTGAGTTGTAATATACACTAAGAGATAATTGCTTAGTAATTAGTAATAATTGTTCTTTGTGTTAGTGAAATGCTATGCGGAGGTGTGCTCCCTTTTCTGGGTGCTTCTTTGCTGGCTGCATCTTGTTCTTTTCCTAGCATAAGAATTTATCGAAATTATGTTATTTCTGGAGCTTCTCCTGCCAAATCTCATTTACACTCATTCAGTTTTAAGCCTGATGAACAAATTGTTAACAGGTAGCTGCTTCTGAAGCTGGTGGGATCACACAAGGAATTGGGGCCTATAAAGTGCAAGTACCTGTTGATGGCAAACAATTGCCCTGTGTTTTCCTTGACACTCCTGGACATGAGGTATGCACAGTTTTAATAAAATTGTCCATTTCTAAGTTTTTCCTTGTAAGTATGCAATTCCTTCTGCTGGATCATTGTCAAATCTTTTAATCCTTATCATGACATACTGACTTGTACTAACATGTAGTGTTTAGCTATAACTCAACTTTCCACTTTTCTTCCCTTCAATAAGAAATGCATATATGTGCTCCTGTAGGCATTTGGAGCAATGAGAGCTCGTGGAGCAAGTGTAACAGACATTGCTATTATTGTCGTGGCTGCTGACGATGGGATTCGTCCTCAAACAAGTGAAGCTATTGCTCATGCCAAAGCAGCGGGAGTACCCATAATAATTGCTATAAACAAGGCATGTTAACATGATGGGTGCAACCTTATTTATAATTCTTATGCTTTATACTTTTGATGGCTTGAGAAATTGTTGTCAAATTATTATTTATTTCTCTTAAACAGATAGATAAAGATGGAGCAAATCCAGAACGAGTCATGCAGGAGCTTTCTTCAATTGGTTTAATGCCAGAAGACTGGGGTGGTAACACCCCAATGGTTCCGGTTTGTATTTCTTATTTGTCGCTATCATTTTCATTTCCTGTTTATATTTCTTTGACTTTAAAGAAGTTATATTTTTCTCCTGTTCTTTTATGTCAACAGATAAGTGCTCTTAAAGGGACGAATGTGGATGATCTCTTGGAAACTGTTATGCTTGTTGCTGAGGTATCTTTACTGTTGGTGTCATGACTAGCTTAAGCCACTTTATAACTATTCTATCTCTTTATCTGATTATTTTATAAATTTTAATGTTATAATTCTGTATTGATTGAAAATCTTGTTTTTGGCTTATACTTGTGAGTTGTGATCAATCCACTATGAGAGTAAGTTTACACATTCAGCACATCTCTGTTTTTTCTCAAAAATATATCGAGTTTAACACTCATTTTCCATATTTTATTTAATCATATGCATATGGTATGAAAAAATAATATTATGTTTTTGGGTCCTAGCATTCTAAATTTTCCTCCATATTGGAGATACCTTGATTAATTTTTTGATGCTTTTGAGGGACTGAAGACTATTGACTAACTGACAGTGCATCATTGTTCAGTTTGGGCTCTCTTTTATCTTTCTGGCGTTCATTCTGATCTGAGCATTAATGTTGTAGTTGCAAGAGCTGAAAGCTAATCCTGATAGAAGTGCAAAGGGAACAGTCATCGAGGCAGGGCTAGATAAATCAAAGGGACCATTTGCTACATTTATTGTGCAGAATGGCTCCCTTAGACGGGGTGATATAGTAGTCTGTGGAGAAGCTTTTGGAAAGGTTAGTAGATGGGTAAACTTAAAATTCAATACTATATGACCTTAACACCTGGTTATTGAATTCTACCATTCTACTTTGTTTCCCTCTGTAAATATCTTTTATTTCTTTCTCTCAGGTGCGGGCATTATTTGATGATGGTGGGAAGCGTGTTGATGAAGCTACACCTTCTGTACCTGTTCAGGTTTGTAAATTCGTAGTAAAAAGGAGGCATATAATTAACACTACTTCTTTTCTTTGAGCAATTGCTTAAAAAAATGGAGAACACAGAACAAAAGAACCAGGGGGGATTGCTTAAAAAGAGACACCATTTCCCCCATCAAGCACTTGAGCTAAATTGGACAGCTAGTGTTCTCTATATCAGTGTTGTGACTTATTTGATTACATGATTCACATTAATAATGTGGTTTCTCTTGACATGTACGTGGACTGGATCACTATATCTGCATGTATGAAATACGAGTTTGCTAATCAATATAAGTACTGGATGCTCATTAAGTTCACTCATCTTCTGTTAGATACCCACTAGATGGTTACATCAGTGAGTTAGATAGCTAGGTTAGTGGATTGAAATAGTTTGAATGAGGCATGTTGCCTATAAATAAACAAGAGGAGAGATTAGAGACAGAGCTACTTTATAATTTAATAAAAGGAATTTTACTCCAAGAGATGGGAGAGAACATGATAAATACCTTGAATATTTTTTAAAATTATTTTTATTTGTAGTTTCTAATCCTGATTCTATCATCTTTTATTTATTGGTGAGAATTCATTGTTGACATGAAATTTCTGTAATTTCCATTGAAATTATATGATTATTATCTATTATATTTATTGTATGTGCATTTACATCCATATATGATTGCTGGACAACGCAAATATTTCTACAACCTAGAACAAACCAATTAATATGGAGAACACAAATTCGAGGTTCTTTGTATTCAATAATGGTTGTCTCTTCAATGTGAATGGATGAGCTACACTTTTGTGTCTGGTTAAGGTGTGGGTTAAAGCAATCCTGTAAAAGATTGTGGTTAGAAGATTTTGCAATGTGTTTTTTTCACAACAAATGTTTTTTTCATATGTCATTTTCTATATTGATCCTGCACTCCTCCTTTGGGGCTTTTGGGGGGATTTGCCTGGGAAGAATAAGTAGAGCTTCGTAGCTGTTGCATTATTAATTACTACAAAAAGTCATTAATCTCATTCTATCAGTGAATTCATTTCTCCAACTATTGATGTTTCATATTACAAACATATTGATTAAAGGAAATGTTTTCAGTCGAATTTAGTGGGAGAGGTAGAATTGAGAGAGATCTTAGAGAATGAAACAGGTTCGATTCAGTTGTAGTGCATAGATTCTGCTCCATATGTAGACTCCTGATTGACTTTGTGGAGACTATTCCCCTGGATTATAATAACTGATGCAACTTCCTACAAATTAATATCAATGAGCACTAAATGCGTATAAATTGAGATACATGAACATACTATTTCCTAACTTCATTAAGTGCCATTATTTCCAAAACTTTCCTCGTAAAGAATCAAAAAGACGAAAATATGATGGTGGCATCAATTTTGTTCTTAGTAGCATGAGGTGGAGAATAAAGAATATAACACCTTTAGATCTTGAATTTCGTAGTTACCTTCTTCAAGTACTTAATTTCACCTAATTCAAAAATTTCTGATTTGTACAGGTTATTGGATTGAATAATGTTCCTATTGCTGGTGATGAATTTGAGGTTGTTGAATCCCTTGATGTTGCACGTGAAAGGGCAGAGGGTCGTGCTGAGTCTTTGCGAAATGAGCGCATTTCAGCAAAGGCAGGAGATGGCAAGGTCACCCTTTCTTCCTTAGCTTCGGCAGTTTCCTCAGGAAAGCTGTCTGGACTTGACTTGCATCAACTGAATATTATTTTGAAGGTTGATCTTCAGGTACGATCACCTCTTTCTGCTACTGTTGTTGCTTGAATTTGTACAGTTTCTGGTTGATTTTTAATTTGGAACTGCTTTGCGGATTGAACCTATTACGACTTTATCAGCAATATCATTTATAATGCCGTGATTATATTCATATCAAATAATTGAAATGAGAGCATAACTTATGTAGCATGTATCTTACCAATTTTCCTTTACAAACTATCCTAAGAGAGCTTTGGGTACTTTTTCTTGCCGGCAATGCCAATAGAATTACGAAGACATGTATCTGTCAGGAAACAACATTGCCTGTTTAAGTGTTAAACATGAGTTTATTATGTAATTTTTAGTGTAGCCTGTATAGAAGTGTCAATAACCTACCGTATTCGCTATCAATAACTTAGCCTGTATGAAAATCTGCTGTATTCGTAGTCAAATGTCCACAATAGGTAACACACCATGAAGGTGGCATTTTCTGTATTGTATTAAAGAGCTAAAACTGCAATATGTTTTGTGTATCATTACCATGGTTATTACTTCACAGCGATTAATGTCATTGTTCTTGGTCATGGCTAGGGATCTATTGAAGCTGTAAGAAAAGCTCTGCAGGTGCTACCACAAGACAATGTCACACTGAAGTTTTTGTTGGAAGCAACGGGTGATGTAAGCACTAGTGATGTGGACCTTGCAGTTGCAAGCAAGGCCATCATTGTGGGATTTAATGTGAAAGCACCAGGCTCTGTGAAAAGCTATGCTGATAACAAAGCGGTTGAGATTAGATTATACAGAGTTATTTATGACCTAATTGATGACGTACGAAATGCAATGGAAGGGCTCCTAGAAACAGTTGAGGTAAATCAACATATCTTCAAATTTGTAACCTTAGTACAGATTATGCATTTGCACTTGTTTGAGCACACAGAAAATTGATTATTACATGACATTTAAATACAATCAAACTTGTAAAAATATCTCACCGCCTTATAAATTTGTTTTATACTGTTTCTAAAGGGTACTTAGAGATTTATATTATAGTTCCTGTTTAGCTGTTAGACTTATTGCTATCTTTTTGTAGGAACAAGTAACAATTGGTTCAGCAGTAGTACGAGCTGTATTCAGCAGCGGTAGTGGTCGTGTTGCTGGATGCATGGTTACAGACGGGAAGGTGCTAAAAGATTGTGGTATTCGAGTCAAGCGGAAGGGAAAAGTAATTCATGTTGGTATTGTTGATTCTTTGAGACGAGTGAAGGAAATTGTTAAAGAGGTATGACTCTGATTCCAGTGTTAATTCCCATTTTTAGAATTCACATAACACTGCAACAATGGCATGCTACAAGTATGAATTAATTTATAAAAACTTATCAATTGTGAACCCAATAATTGGCAATCCATTTTTGTTTCATTTGGCTATGACAAATGGGCATCTGCTATTGTTGAAATATAATGTTATTTTTTATTATTTTTCTTGTGTATACCCAGCTTTAGGGTTAGGGTTTTAGGCAAGTGCCTTGCCTCTTCTTTGTATTCTATATATACATCAATAAAAGTCCAACAGTGTAAGTTGAATAACTTTGTGTTTTCAGTCCTCTCGTTTGTTCAAGTTAGTATTAGAGTGGGTACGATCCCTCTCTGTCTTCTTCATTGTCTTTGCTGCCGTCCACTGCCGTTCAGTAAAAACAAGTTAGGGTTTGGTGCACCTCCAGGAGTGCGACCGAACCCTGGTGGTTGCCTGACCAACAGAGCAGCCACGCATTGAGGGCTGCTAAACCACCCACAAATATGTCCCATGCTTCAGAAGTCCTGTCTTCGTCATGAGGGTTTTATTAGAAATCTCATTGATTAGAGATATAGTCAAATTATAATATATAGGTGAGTGTAAACCACACCTTATGCAACTGGTTTTGATGTTGAGTTAAGCTCAAAGTTTACTTTCTAAGAAGATATGATACAGAATAACTAAGTTTGACTAGGTGAGTTTGACTACATGGATATGACTCCAATGGACTCCAAATCCAAAATCAAAATAGTATTACGAGATTTTGATCTTAGAAGTTTAATTATGTTTTACACGTGAAGGGCTATGAAAAATTTTCATTGCAAGTGAAATTGCCTATCAATTAAGACGTCACTTTCTTATACATAGATGATATTGTATTGTGTTTTACCTGGATAGTATAAACTTGATGTTTTTCTAGTACTTTATCCTTGGATGCCTTCGATCTAGAGGTAACAAATTGGTTTGGATTGGATTGGGTCATCCATGATAGAATGAATCTACCCAATAAAATGTAGGGTTTATGCTTTAAATTTTAAACTCTTAAACGCAAACTTTTATAGCCTGATCAGATCATGACTTTATCAGGGCTTAGTCTGCAAAAGGCTCAGGATAATCGGGTTTTCAGAAGGCTTGGAGTTCATTTTAGGGGCACATTGAATTTGGATATTTTTTGTCTGATTCGCTATAAGCCTAAAACCTGCATTGGGTTGGGTAACCTGTTTTGCCACCTCTATTTCTGTTGCATGACATGTTTCGAGTAAAGCTTATTCAGATGCTGCCTTTTTTCGACTGTCTAATGTATTGTATAATAGCTTTCTCATGCTTCCCTTTTAGAATGGTTGAACAACATTTTGCCAATGTATTGTATAATTCAACTATGGTTTCTTTGTGTTGAATATCTTTGTTGTCTCCATGTTACTGTAGCTACTGCTTGAATACACATTCCCTATCTCCCTTGTGAACAGGTAAATGCTGGTCTTGAGTGTGGAGTTGGGTTGGAAGACTTTGATGATTGGGAAGAGGGTGACATTCTTGAGGCCTTCAACACAATTGAGAAGAAGAGGACCCTTGAAGAGGCCTCAGCATCAATGGCAGCTGCTGTGGAGGGAGTAGGAGTTGCACTGTAGAATGAAGACTGTGTGTGCCACTGAGATTGATTTCCTATCTTGTGTTTGACACAGTGCAAATGCATTCCAGGTTCCAGTTGAAAATACATTGTATTTCTCTCCAATTGATGTTGTGACATTGGAGAGAGGTAACAATTCCCTCATCATTCATTATATTGATATTGAGGTTGCCCCTGCTGAAGATCTGAGTTCAAAATGATTTGTTGCATTGTTGGATGTAAAAGTGTATATATCAAAGTATATCAGTTTCAGCTACTTGTAGAGGGAAAAAGTTTCAATGCCTTGACCCAAAAATACTTGTAACAACCACATAAGACAAGGGAAGAATTGCAGTTTTTTTCTTCATTTTTTGTATGATGCTATATAATGGATGCATCATCATATTTTTGATAAAAGGAGAAAAAAATAGATGCATCATGTGACACTGAGGTCTGAAAATTTGTATTTCTACTGTGTTTTGCTCTTATATGAAAATATATTTAGATGATCCAACCTTGTGCAACAATTTAAATACTTTGGTTAATTTTTTTCTGCAGTTTGTCTTACTCCCTAATGACTGGATTAGATAAAATAACGAAATAAAAAACATATTGGTTAATGTCTTACTTACCTACTCAGATTATTCATTTTAAAATTTTTGGATCTAAAGTGTATGTGTAGGTCTGCATATATTTCATTCTATGCAGTACAATCTTAAATTTAAATTTTAAATCAAAAAGAAAAATTATTGATGAGAAAGTAGATTAATTTTGATATATTTATTTGGTAAAAGTAATTTGAAAAAAAAAAGGGAGATAAGGTAATAAAAAATGGAAAAAGAGTACTATTGAATTTGGTAAAAGTAAAAGAATAAGAAAAAGGAGGAAGATTATGGAATGGTAAATTGAGTGGGGGAAATGGAAACGAAATATAGTTTCAAGAAACTTTCAAGTATAGTTTTTTGAAAATTCTTAAATACGCATTTGGAAAAAAAAAAATAAAAATCATAACTTAAGCATGTTAAGAATTTGCTACCATGTTTCATATTTTTTCACAACAACAAATAAAGTGTTTGCGATTATTCTATCTATATTTTCTTGATTTCCCCAATCTAGAAATATAATAATAGATTCGTTCTTTATGTTTTTAATCAACCAAAACTGTATATATATGCAGAAATTGTTCCTTGAGTATACAACTTTGATGTTCATTGTTCCTTGAGTATATGCAGAAATTTCTGACACTAGATCTTATATTTCAACATCATTAATATCTATCATTAATTTTGAGGCTTATATTTCAACATCCAATGTCACCTATGTGTTGATTCAAACTGACTTATAGATCTGTAATCTATATCAGCTTTTTGCTTCAGTCTGAGCCATCTTAATTTTTCTAATATAAATGCTTACATTTATGAACAGTGGCCTCCATAGCATTTTCCAAAATTCATTGACCAGAATCTACACTACTTTGTAGATAAGATTGTGGATTTCATCTAATGCTTTTCCATACAAAATGCATTGCTGATGGTAAGGTCTTATAGTATTCCAATACAAATAAAGAAAATCAAAACGTGCTATGCCGATTTTCCTGCTATATGCATATCATATGGAACTTAACATTGATATGCATAATCTATTGTGGTGAGTTTCACTTCTACCTACACTAACCCCTGATGCATTATTTGTTTATTTTATATATATTTTTTTAAAGGAGCTCTTTATGAATTTTTATAGCTAGGGATATCCAAGTTAATTTTTTTGGATTAACTTTTAAATATTGTCTGCTTTCATATATTAAATTGTTGATTAACTAAAAGTATGGTCACAAGCACAATTTAATTAAAGTTTTGTATTTTAAACTTTGACACCGATCTTTTAAATATAATTATATAGTTTAGATTACTTTTTTATATATTAAAGTGTCATTTAGATGTATTTATAACTAGACAGTTATCTTATATTTAAGGCTAATTAATAGAAATATTTATCTATGTTTTAATATGATAAAAGTAAAACCTTTTATTAATGTTGTACCGCCTCTCTACACCTAAATAAATTTAAAATATACGTATGATTATAGGAATCTTCTGATATAAAATACTTAATTATTTTAAATAATTTAGATATAAAAAAAATTAATTTTAGTTAAAGTTTTTTTCTTCACAATCTACAATATTAATGTACTGTTTATATTACTTTCAATTATTATATGATTTCTCACTGTCTTATATTTTAAACAATGTAAATTATAAAATATGAAACATCATTGAAATAATACAAAAGGGTAAAAATTTAAAATTAGATCTCTTACATTTGATTATGAATAGAAATATATAATAATAATAAAATCAATTTTGTTGGATCAAATAAATAATTTTTTAATTTTTTTCTTGCGTATAAAATAAATAAGTAACTAATAATAGTTATTTTATATATTTTTGTTTGATTTTTAGGAGAAAATAAATATTTTTCAAAATTATATTAATGTTGCATATTTAATTATATGTAACATTTTTAGGACGGATGTCTTACTATGTTAATACATGTCTTACTGTGTTAATATATTTTTTACGTGTAATTTACTCTTGAACTCAAATTTAATTTCAAAGATCATTAATTTTTTAGAAGTTTTCTTTTTAGTTTTTTTATAATAAATTATGACGAGGATTCTTTTTTCTTTCTTAAATATTTTTGTCATCCTGTAATGATCTTGATTGTGACACTCTTTACAACTATGATTTATGTTTAAGTCTTTTCATTTCCTTAAGGTTTCTCCAAGTCTATATTTCAATTCCAATGCCTTCTTCCATAAGCCCTCCTTCTGAGTTGGTAGTATCCATTTCTACTTTGTTACTCATAGTAAATATGAGATTATTGGAATAAAAATATCTTAATATATTTATTGTCCTTAGGAAAAATATCTCTACAATCTATACATTCATTCAAATGATTTTTATTTTTTTTAAGAAAGTGTTATTGTTAAAAAATAGAGGGGGTTGATGACGTAATTACTATGATAATGATAAATAAAATATTATTTTCTCCCTCTTCCTCTTCTATGTTGGTATTAGAATTCTTAATCTTGCGGGTATTGCTTCTGCTGCTGACCATAGAACAGCATCCGAATGCCGTTGCCGCTATAATTGACGGGTGCTTAGTTGATAGGGGTGAAAGTGTGTTTTTTTGCTTAAGGAATGAGGGAAAGTTTATTTCTATGAGTCATAATGATCTTCCAAATATGGTGGGTCTGGTTTGATGACTAAAATTATTTATAGTAGTTAGTACAGTGGACGAATGATTTTAATTTTTAGATTTGGGATAATGAAGATTCACTGATCATGAATTAGATGTGGCATTCTAATAAGGCAAAAGTCCATCTCCCTATAATTCTAATTAGTGTTTTAAAATAATTAAGTGTAAAATATGATTGCATTTTGTCTCTAAGACAATAAAAACAACAGATTATGAAATACAAAAATGTTTCATCTAACAAACGATACAAAACAAAATTATGGAGTTTTTTCTCAAAGTCTGATAAGACGCATAAAAAAAACATATGAAACATGCATCAAACATAATACAATATATAGCAATCGGGTCACGACGAGGCGATAAAAAAAATATTTTAAAAATATTTTTAGTTTGGAGTCGCCAAATAGTTTATTATGAGAAATTATAGAAAAATCAAAAAATAAAATGTCTGCGAACCAGGTATGGATTCGGGAGTCGATTACGTGTGGAAAAGGTATTAGCATCATACAACGTCCGTCTTAAGACATTACCTTTAATCAAATTGTAGTTTTTTCAAAATGTTATTTTCCCCAAAACTAATGACATTAAAGATGTAATTACACCAAATAAAAATAAATAAATATATATACACAAAAATACAAATAAAGTGCACCTCATAACTTCATAGAAAGATCCTCAAGTTGAAAGAAGATAAAAAGTGTTAGGATCTTAAGAAAGCAAATGAAGAACACTTAAAGTGTTTATCCAACTACCTAAGAGAGAGAGCCCAATCATTGTATACATCGAAAGACACTACCCTCCTCAGAGAGAAAAATGATATGAACTATGAGAGAAAACTTAAAACATTGTATCCTTCATTAGACACAATCCTCTCTACTCATCAAACCAAATGATTAGTTGATCGTTAAACACTAAACCTCTAGATCTTAGCCTCGAGTAATTGCTTGACAAATAATACTCGGGGTCAGTTAGGAGTGACTTGTGTAAAGAATAATTCGTGATGAGGTCATTCATGATTGGCTGTGATTTGAAAGAATATTTAGTTAGGAGTGATAAGGTGTAAAGAATACTCAAGTTAGCTAGGAGTGACTTGAGCAAAGAATACTTAGGTTAGCCAAGAGTGACTTAAGAAAAGAATACTCAGTAAAGACAAGCGTGACTTGTATTAAGAATACTCAAGGGTTCACTAAGAATGACTATGAGCTCAAAGAAATCTTGATGTGTACTTCGCAATATTAGTTTGCTTAGTTGAACTTGACTAGTTTAGTTAAGAACTAGATGTAATCTATTGTGATAGATGAACCGATATACCCTTTTCTATCTCTTGTTATATTGCATGATATATTTGTCTTTTGCATGATATAATTGTCTGAACCAATCCAGGATTGAGAGATGAAGTGTGAGAACCTATTAAAATGTTTGCTGAATTTTTCTTTATTAAGACTTCAGTATATTTATACTGAATTTGATTGAGTAGATGCTAAATTATGATTTAATCACTTACTAAAGTAAACATCGATATCTACTAGTCAAGTGATTTAGTTAAGCTATAGAATTTGCATTTGATGTGACCTTCCTAACCTAGATGAGACAAACATAAAATGAGGCTTTAACCACATTTTTCTAACTATAGTTGTTATGAGTTTTACTTCAAGATACAAGCTTCAAGCAATATTAGAATAAACTTGTTTGAAATGTGCTTGCTTCACTTAAAAGTCTTGCCTTCTTGACATATTTAAGTAGGTCACGTATGTATCAAATACTGTCTGTCAGACTAAAGAACACATTTTCTTTGAAAAAAAAAAGGATTTTATTGCTTGTTATGATACTGAAAGTAGAGTGTTTAATATTAGATAGTTATCACTCCATATTATAAATTACAAATTGTTGAATATTTTGTGAATTGAATTAGATTAGTACCAAAATTTGAAGATTTACAAAGTAGATGTCACCCCACATACTAAGTTGTTGAAATAGGAAGAATATTTAAATCTGTACCTGGTACAAACCATGAACATGACCCAATTAGGGTAAAAATTTTAAGGAGACAAAATTGGCTTCTCTATAAAAAGTATTCTTCTATTTCCAAAGGACCGTCTTGTTTGATGGAGGAACATCCAACACAAGCTTTTCCATGGCACCATTGGGGTCATTAAGGGATCAAATGATTGTCCCCTTGTTTGTTTATCAAAGAGTCTGTTGAGTCTTTCAATTGTGATATTGGTCAACTATCAAAGCACGAACGTGTATTGTGGTGATAATTTTTTTCCTTTTGATTTAATTCATGATAGTTTATATGGTGTTATTGGTACATTCTTAGGTCAAAAATTAACTTGTCATACACTTAGAACTTGTGTAATTATTAATTTTAATTAGTCTTTATTAATAATTGTGAGAATCAAAATAAGGATTTGATAGTAATTAAATTTATTTTTGGTAAAATTTATCAAGAAAATATTGGATGAAGGATTGAAGCCTTGAAGAAGTGAGAAAAAGATGCAAATAAAGACAAGCCCAATTCAACCACGTGAGCCCACTTGGGAGAAAACAGAAAAGCAAAGAAGCAAAGGTGGCGACCAACATAGAAACATGAGCCTGGTGTAGGTTGGGCCTAGTACTAAAATAGTAACATATTCCAGTGGCAACCGACGCAACATTCTGAGTTGTGCACAAGTATCAATTTTCGTGTTTTATTTAATATACTTTTGGGATTTGGGTTAGGTATCAGTGGGTAGAACAAAGAACAAAATTAACTCTTGAAGGCGTCTTTAGGCTTCGTTTGGAGTAATCTTATTCCGTCATTCTTTTTGTAAAGTTTGGTTTCCTCATGCATGTGAGGATCTAAATAACTCATTTTTGGAGTTAGGTTAAATCCTTTATGAACTCTCATATAATCATATTTGGGCTCATATTATGTCTTATCATAAATGCTTTTCTTTTAATATATTAGTTTATTAATTTTGTATTTATGCTTGTTGAGCACATCCATAACTCAATTATTGATTCTTAAGAGTATTGAAAAATATATTTTGAATCTAGAATTGAATTAATTTATCATATGAAAGCTCATGTCTAGTAATAGAGTGTGATTCATTTATTGTCGTTAAGATCCATATATTTATGCAAGATTCATCTATATAATTGATAAAGGAATTGACGATTAATAGATAATTCCCTGGCTCATTCGCTGAAGAATTAGGTTTGAGTAATTTCGTGGATTGACAATGATTATTGTTAGAAAAGAAGATAAATTTTGTAGTGCATAATAGTAAAGATTGGTGAGATCTAACCCTAAAAAGTTTATCATATTATTGTTAAACCTTTTTCTGCCTTTAGTTGTTGATAAAAATATAAAGATATTCTTTTAATTTTCTGCATATATTATCAAACTTTGAAAATTTTCTTAATATGAATTTATTTAATTGTTTTTTATTACACAAATCCTTTGGAAAGAACGATAATTTTATTATTTTTTTACATTGCGACTAGTGCACTTGCCATCATTGCAAAAGATATTCTATTCACTCTAATGTTTGGGGTTTTATTTTAGAATATATCTATGGGGCAAAATGGTTTGATACTTCTATTGATGATTGTACACGTTTTACATTCACATATGTCATTGAAAGTAAGTTTGATGTATTTAAAATCTTTGTTAATTTTTTCTCTCTTCTCAAAAATCGATTTTGTAAAAGCATTAAAAGAATTAGGTTTGATAATGGTACTAAATGTGTAAACAATGAATTCTCTAAATTTTTGTCCCTTAGTGGTATTGTCCATGAACTAACATTTGTTTAACACTCCACAATGGGATTGCATAAAAGAATTGTAAAAGAAGCTATGTTGATAGTCACATATATTATCAATAGGTTACCAACTCGTGTCTTAAATGACATAAGTCCTGTTGAGTATTTATTATCTTTTGTTCACCATTCTCCCTTAGTTTCAAGTTTACTATGTCAAGTCTTTGGTTGTGTTGGTTTTGTCTACTATCACGATCCTAATCGCAATAAATTAGATTTAGAGCTCTTAAATGTGTCTTTATTAATTATCCTTCAAATAGAAAAGGGTTAAAAATGTTATCACCCTCAAAGTCATCTTGTCTTTATTACAATGAATGTCACTTTTCATGAAACAAAATAATTTTTTTGTCAATCTTTCGCTTCAAGGGGATAAAACACTTGAAGAGTAAAATCTCTCCTTCTTGTCATTACCATGTTTTCTTTGTAGGATGTCCAAGATTTAAGTGATGGAGTTGCCATAAGTGAGATAAAACCAAGTGATAGTAAAAATGAAGAAGACAAATTATTTGAAAAGAAAAATATCAAAGAAGGAACCCACTTTAACTCCGGATCAAGAAGAGTTATCTAACTTGGAGGTGAGGAACCCTGAAGGTAATAATGAAGAGGTAAGTGTTACTGAGAATTTACTCATTGTGTTGAGAAATGGAAAAAGATTACGTGTTAAATATCTTATTTTTCATTATTAATGTAGTGACAATCTCTTTAATAGACATTTGAAGCTTTATTTCTGCCATTAATGCCACTACAATTTATACCTTAATAATAAAACCACGAGAAATGAACATTGAACTCAAGCTATAATAAGGGAAGAGATGAATGCATTTGAAAGAAATTCAACATGGAAGATTGTTTACAAACCAAAAGAAAATAAAACTGTAGGGTGTAAATCAATATTTGCAATAAAGTATAAGACAAACAAGTTTGTTGACTGTTAGCATTTTTTTCACTATGATGACAAGTGCACCAGTCACTCATGTAACAAGTAATAGATATATTGTTCTCTACCAAAGGGCTTGTGAAATACACGACAATAATTATAATTAATAACAAATTTAGACTACAAATATTCTAAATATCTGAATTGATAAACAAGAAAATACAATTATGCAAAACAATTAAAATATATTGTTGTATTTTTACAAGCATTTGGAATGTGGAAAGATAATGGAGAGGATATGGAATGCAACTACTAGGATTAACTTCATCAAATCTTACTCTCATGCATAAAATCATTTACCTTCTTTTCAAACAAATGTCAATGTCAATGTCAACTCACAATAATACCTAACTAAGGTGAACGAACCTAAGTTTATCTATTAACCATTAATTCCTTGATCAATTAGATAAATAAAACTTCCAATCGTAACAAGGGTCTTAAGACAACAAACAAATTAGGCTTTATTCCTAGGTACAAGCTTTCATTTGGTTTTTTTCATTTATTTATAAATTAAAAATGATATTTCCAATACCCTAAGAATCAATGGTCAAGCCATGAATCAACACGACAGACAATGAGTGCAAAAACAAAATACTAACATTGAAAGGAAAAACGTATATAATATTAATTATGTGAAAATTCAAGTGATTACATCAAACACCTACAAGATAAGAAGGATGAATAATGGAGGAAGATGAATATACAAAGAGAAGAAAGGGAAACCCTCAAAACCTTAGTCGTCATCCCAAGGCTACATTTTTTTGACTTCTAAATGGAGTGGAGTGCTTCTAGAGTGCCTAACCCTAATACAGAGACATCTTTAAATACACAAAGAAACTAAGTTCACGACGTCCAAGCCCAACCCAACTATAGTGGCACCAGAAGTAGATCAGATCCAGTAACTCTTGGGCCACCCGACCCAGCTAAAGTGGCGCCGGGCATAATCCTACCGCGTCTTATCATCTTATTCCTCCTTCATGGGCTCTAAACTTGGTATTTTTTTATCTAATTCTTCCTTTCAATTATTTGAAAAAATTAATGAGATTTAGAATAAAATTTGATTAAAAACTCAAGTAGCCAATTATTTATAATAAAAATTAAATTATTAATAAAAAGAGATAAAAACGTGGGATATAGCAGGTTCCAAACTTAGAAAGAGTTGATTTAATTATAAAAATAAATCTAAAAGTATAATAAAAATAAATGTTATTCTTGACAAGTATAAGTTAATTGAAGAAGGGTAAACTTAAAATATGGAATTGATTATGAGAAACTTTTTCTCTTGTAACAAAGATAAATACAATTCAAGTTCTTCTTGCTTTGGCAGGTCATTTTAGATGAGACTTACATTAGTTGAATGTGAAAATGCTTTTCTTCATGGAAATTTAGAAGAAGAAGTGTAGATGGAGATTCTATAGAGATTTGAAGCTTATAATAGAAGGGAATAAGGTTTGCCTTCTAAAGAAGGCCTTGTATGCATTATCACAAACAAAATGGTCTGGGAGATTTACGAAAGTAATGATTTCCTTATGATATAAGCAAAGCCAAGGAGATAATATTTTATTCATAAAACACTCAATAAAGCTAAACTTACATTATTGTTGGCTATTTGGATGACATGATTATTGTAGCAGATGATGAAATATAGTTGTCTTTAAAGGAAAAATTGTCAACCTAATCGAAGATGAATGATTCGATCTTTTGCATCAAACTCACAAGGAGTCTATTGTTTGATACATTTAAATAAAACATGTTTTTAACTAAAATTATGTTTTGTTTGATACATTTAAATAAAACATGTTTTTAACTAAAATTATGTTTTGTTTGATACATTTAAATAAAACATGTTTTCAACTAAAATTATGTTGCTTTGTGGTATATGTATCTTGATGCCATATATTTTATATATTCTCTAATGTCATATATATCATATGATTTTTTTACTCAAATATATATATATATATATATATATATATATATATATATATATATATATATATTTTTTTTTTTTATTTTTTTTTTTTTTTTTATTATATATTATCATTTATATATTTATTTTTTTTTTTTTATATAAATAATATTA
>Ga0099824_1001887_pt1 | contig 30289 bp, 19 predicted proteins | sample SiratrowhiteBW_FD_76837 | JGI IMG/M metagenome (GOLD analysis project Ga0099824, IMG submission 76837) | Root nodule microbial communities of legume samples collected from California, USA - Siratro white BW | ecosystem: Host-associated > Plants > Roots > Nodule | place: USA: California... | reverse complement strand
TTTATATTTTTTTTTGATTTATAGATTTTTGCTGTTTTTTTTTTGATATTTATATAGAAATATAAATTTTAATTGATAGATATATATATAAATATATATATATATATATATATATATATATATATATATATAATTCTAAATTGTAATTATATATTAGTGTTGTGTTATGATCACTAGGTAATAGATTTTTGGGACTCCAAAAAGGATATCCGAAGGATATATAAGTGAACTCTCTTCTCGGGTTTTGCTTCCTCAGTCCCATAATTACCATATGCACTCCCATAATTTTTAAAATAATCACTTTACCTTCTATGCTTTATTTCAATAGTGTCTTCTCCTTCTTCACTTGTGGGTGTTTTTACTCCATTGGAAGAGATTAAGTATTCCAAAAAGCTTTGGTGATGATTTAAAGTAGCTTAACCTCCAATAGTGCAACAAGTATGAACGGGTAACATTAATGAAGTTTTTATTTGTTTCAATAGTTGTTGGACAGGCTTTTGGATCATCCGATCCTGAATTAAAATTTCCATAGCAAACAATCAAAAAGATATTTATAAAAAAATTAATCATTTCGAATTGAGTAATTCAGAATAAAATTTTGATTTTTGGATGAACATTTTAAAAATGTGAGATAAGTGTTCTGGATTATTTATTCTAAAAAACTTTCGGACGCTTTCTATAATATATATGTACAGTATTTTGGAATACCTATTCCAGAACTTTTTATGTACATTATAGTTGTGTGAAATATATATTCCCTAAAGTTTATTCTGGAACACATTATTTTTTTGATTTTCAAAACTCCTAATTCGAAACGTGAAATATGTATTTTAGATTAATCATTTTAGAAAGTAAATAATGTATATCCATAATGTTTAATTTAGAATATATATTTCACATTTCGGAAGGTGGTACAATTAAATGTTTTTTTTTTTTTAATTTCATCTAGTATATTTAGTATTATTGAAGACTTATATATGAGGATATTATATCAAGTCGCATGTTCTATGTATAAATAGCATTAATATCGACTGTAATGCAATGTATATAATGAATTTATGTTATATGATTTTAGTGATGTGTTCACAATAATGATTTTAGTGATGTGTTCATAATAGATCAAGCTAATGTAATTATTATATTATTATTTTATACCATAAAATTTTTGACATATAATATTATTATATTATAGTAATTTTTTTATATTTGTTTGTTTAATCTATATGATAAAGAATGTTTGTTTTTTACATCTGATTAAGAAGATCTAAAAAAGCTTACATCATAATAATGATATCTTAGAACCTAAGCTAAAGTTCTCACGTGTTTGTTTTGTCAACTAAGAAAGGTTTATCTACTTCGTACAACTTGGTGTTTTACAAAATTTCAAGTAAAGACATCATATCTAAAGAGAGATAAGTACATCTAGCTATCGGGATGTTGCTTAAAAAAGAGAAGAACATTTGATGCATGCATAAAGTGCATTTCATGCATCTTCTATATCCAAGTTCATACATACATAAGGAAGACATTCAAAAGAGTTTGAAGTTGTTCAAAAAATGATTTACATCAATTATTTTTTCTTTGGCACCTATATAAAGTCTTTCATCAAGAAGAAAAGTAGATAAGGTCAAGTTGCAAAAGAAATAAAAAGTTGTCAACATATTTTTGTACCCTAAAGTAGCTTTTGAAAGAATATTGTTGTGTTTGTTTAGCAAACTAGAAGTGAGTATTTAACCTTGTAAACGTCAAAAAACACAATCCCTCTCTAGTAAGAAAACATCGTGATCTTTTGATCACAACCTATAAATTTTTTGTCTTAGCCAGGCATGACTTAAAGAATACTCACATTTTTAGCCAAAAAGTAACTAATTGTTAAATATTACTAAATGGGTTAGCTATGAGTAACTACATTTCAAAACTATACTCATACGAGTTAACCTAAAATAGCTTTGATCTTAAAGAATACCCATTTGTATCTTGTACTAATAGTCTACATAGTGAAACTCAATCAATTCATTGAAAACTAGACATAATATGTGTAATTAGATGAATCTATAGAAAAACATATTGAGTAACTTCTTCCTTTTCTTACCTTGTTATATTGCATGTTATAACCCTTGCAACAACTTAAGAAGGAGAAGTTTCTGAACTCAGTTTGTGAAAATCTTTGTCAGTTTGTTTGACTAATAAAAATGTATCGTTTAACTGCTTATATCCAAATGATACTTGTGAAAAACTACAACAAAAGGTTTTTAAAACACAATTCAACCCTCGCTTCTTATGTTTTATATATTTTTCACAATTGATATTAGAGCTCAACCTCTAAAGGGTTGAACACCTTACAACGTCTAGAGAAAAAGATCCAACATGGCAATCATGGAACCGTATCTCATTGTTGAAGGAGCCTTCCTCTCTAGACCTCTTGTGTTCTTAAAATTTTCTTATTGGAAAGATAGGATGGAGATGAATGTAAATTCCACACAATATCAGCTACGACAAATCATCACCAGTGATGATATAGAGATCTTATCCCCGGAGGAGGACTGGAAGAGGAAGAGTTCAATGAGATGCAGTTGAACAACAAAGCATGACACATTCTTATATTTGCCTTATATAAAAGCCAGTATTTAAAATTTTGTAGGTTGAAGACCACTAAAGACATCTAGGACCCCTTGATCATCAACTACGAGGGTAATGAAGACTTGTAACTTAGGAAGGTTGCCACTCTCACTCGCTAGTACTAGTCTTTCAACATGAAGGATGGTGAAAGTGTTGTTGATATGTTTGGAAGAATGTAAGTTCTTCTAAATAGGTTAGAAGGTCTCAAACAGAGCTTCTCAAAGGCTCAGATAAATCTAAATCTTTTGGATAACATTTCTAACATTTGGGAACCTAAAACAAGACCTTTACAAAGGCTCACAACCTAAAGAAGCTCATGTGGGATGAGTTGCTTGGAGTCTTGAGAGAGCATGTTGTGTATATCTAACACATAAGCCAGGAGGAAGCCTTGACTTCATTAGACTAAACAAAATAATTTCAAGGTTGCCCCTGTGAGATGGAAAAAAGACTAAAGCTCTCATAGCTTTAAAAGAAGAGGATGCTCAATATTTGAAGTTAAGTCTGATGACTCAACCGATGAGAAAATATCTTTGATGTCCCAAAAGTTTAAGTATATGCTTAAACATAGACAAAAAGGAAAAATAAGGTTCCCTCCTTAGAAAAAGGAAGGTTTGTTCCATCTGAAAAAGGATGAAGCTTCTCAAGACATCTACTTCGAATGCAAAAAGTCAAGGCAAATGAGATTCAATGTCCAAAGTTGAAAAGAAGCCAAAATTCAAGAAGAACAGTTTGATGGCTATGTAGGAAGATTCAGATTCTAGGTCAAACTCTAGATCAAATGAACACACAGATTTATGTCTGATGAAGGACACAGAAAGATGAGGTTCTATCTAATCCAATCTCTAATTACTTTCCGCTTCTAACTCATCTTGTTCATCGTCTGATGATGAAGATGAGAATGATCCCTTATATGAAGATCTTCTTAATAACTCCAATTCCATATCTAAGCAATCTTTGACACTAAAGCATAAGTTTAAAGCTTTGCTTGTTGAAAATGAAAAGTTTAAACAAGATTGCAGTTGATGAGAAAGAATCTACCTTGGAACAAATTGTGTCATCACATGCAAACAAAACGAAAATCCTAAAAGGAAAATAACATGTTGTAAGCATGATTTTGAAAAATTTTGAAAAACCTAAGGCTGTAAATATTTTTATTTTCAACTTCCAATGCATCAGATAAATCTGGCCTAGGGTATGATCGCCAAAGTAAGAAATATAAAAAAAAAAAAAACATTTTTGAAAAAGAAAAGAAGCTCCAAGAACTAATGGAAAAGGACTTTGGATACTAAAAGATCTCATAATTCTTATTACATATTATTAGAAATATATTTTAGATTACATAATCTTAATACCTTTATAAATTTATGAATTACATTATTAAAAAACGTATTTTAAATTGTATAAACCAAATATATATTTCAAATAATGTAGTTTAGAATATATTTCTAGATTATATAATTCAGAATACATTTCTTAACTACGTAATTTAGAATACATTTATAGATCTCTGAATTACGTGGAATGTATTTTTGTATTACACAAATTGAAACACATTTTAAAATTATAAAATTCAAAATATATTTTTAAGTGTCACATTTTATAATTCAAAATAGATTCCAAATATGGACGTGTGGAGGAAAGGAAAATTAGGTTAGCTTTAATATATTTCTCTAGGACATTTTCATCTTCTTGCACTCTCCATGAGTGAAAGGGAAAATTATGGAGGTGGAGCCGGGATGTTATTACTCGGGTTTTGCAACTTACTGTACCAACAATACTTCACGTGTTCTAGGACTTCCTAAGATGAGTTTTATAAAATGAGTTATTTTCAATTATCATATTTACAAACTATTATTTCTTAAACTATTATCCACTCTAATTATTTGATATTATCATTATATCGTATGAAAAAATTAAGTAATTTCATGTTCAATTTTATCTAAAGTTATTTATGTTCCCTTTATAGCTTTTTTCTTCCTAAAAGCATAAAAAGGATAAGATTACAGTTGTATTTTTATATTTAGTTTTTATTGAATAAATTGAGTCTCTAAAGTTGAAGAAATTGTATTACAAGTATTTATTAATTTCTAAGCTACTTATTTTTACAAACAATTAAGCGTTGAAACCTATTAAAAAAGAGATACTTTGTAAATGAGCTAAAATCTTCTTAAATAATATGGTTATAAAATCATTCATTTATATTTACACATACACATAGTCTGCTCTGGTACAAGTAAAAAACATAAATTAAAATGAAAATGTAAAAAAAATAATCTTAAAACTACAATCAAACTGTAGTATATAGATGCAAATAGCACCTTACCAATGTAAAGTTAAGTTCAAATTCCACTTTTTTTAAATAATGTCTAATCAATGTAAGATATGTAACCGTTGCCAACAATTCAAGAACGATTAAAGAATAAAAATTGGGATAGGTTAGTCTGTTCAAGAAGTAGATCGAATATTCAATTACCCACTAGTTATTTTTTCTAATTATATTTATAATCGATTTCTAAAGATTAATTTCTAATCATGATTTAAACATCCAGAATTTGATTAATTTGGATTATATTATCATATGACAATTCACAGTCACATGTTTAAAAAGAGAAGAGCGAATGATATTAAAAAATAAACCACAAAATGAAAACAAATTAAAATCAAACATTAAGATCCCAACAAAATCCTTAAAACAAGTATATCCCTCAATCAAAGTTTCACACAAAAATACAAAGGAAGCGTGCACGAGAGAATTGCAATGGAGAAAAAAAAATGAACATAAACTTTTTATTCAATTCAATGGTGTTCTTCCAAATACATGACTTCCTCTTCATAGAAGAACAAGTAATAAAGAACTCATAATTAAAGCCTAAACACATCTTAATGACTGCAAATTCCAATATAAAGATAAACTATTCATCCTAATGATGGGAAAAAGATCGTATACAAACCCTAATGGTGGGATAAGGCAAAAATTAAAATCCCGAAAAGATAAAACTTGTCATTTATGCCTTCATTTAATTTGGGACTTCAGTTAAACAAATCTTCTGGGTGTTTTCATGGAAGTTGTAGACAATTTTGTTCTTCAAATTTGGACACTGACTGTGTCAGCGTATCATCAAAATATTGCACCTAGACTTCATCAACTTCTTGGCCACTTTTGCCCTTCAACCCATGTGAATTAGTTAAACTCGAGACATGAAAATATAGATCTTATGTTTTTGAAGGACACAAATTGTTTGAACATGATTTCTGTATATCCAAATATTCCCTGTAGAAGACAATAGGTCAAAATGAACTAAGATTCGTAAATCAACAATGATTTTCATTTTATGTTCATTAATTCAAGTCTTTGCATTTTAAACTCAACTAGAATGTTCGTATTCAACCAATCATGCAAACTATAATAAATTTATAAAAACTCTAGCACAAAACAAAGCATTACTAGTTTACTGGATCATAAAGGAATGGGTCCATATAATAGATCGTAACTAAATTTAATGAATGGATAGATGGTATGACTTTGCCACTATACCTACTTCTAGTGCAAAATTTACTCTGACCAACAACAAAAATAGGTCGACACAAAATATACGAGAGACTTGACACAGTTGTTTGTAATGCAAAATGATTTTATCTTTGGTAAGAAGTTACATGTTTTGCCCTTACCAGATCATCATCCCATCCTTTTCAAATTTTTACATAAAGACAATTCTTATTTCTCTTCTTTTAAGTTTCTTCTATGTGGACACATCCAAACTGCATGAAAGTTATTATGGAAGGTTGGTCTAAAAGCTAGTCAGGATGTCTTATGATCATTCTTAACCAGAAACTTGAGGAAATCAAACCTAAACTAAGCTTTGGAACAAATAAGTCTTTGACAATGTACATTAGAAAAGTTGATGAAGCTGAGAATAAGCTTAATCAAATTCAAGCATATATTGAACAATCAAATTATGATACTAGAAAAGAATTTGGCAATATGAGAGAAAAGATTTTTATTGAATTGAATAATTTGAAACAAAATGAAAAGGGAAATTTTACAATAGAGCAAATAAGATTGTTAAATATAGTATAGTTGCTTCCAAAACCCACCAAATGAACTTCCTGTACATTCCTCACTTTCTAATTCCTAAGCTCCACAAAATATCATGACACTAATCAAAATTATGAACTAAATCCATTCCACTAACTGCATAATAAGTAACATCTCAGCATTTATCAAGGATCTACATGGTGAACAATAATTGTTATATATATTTTACTATATCGGTCTAGACCCATCTATATGTAACGCAATGTACATTCTATACATAATATGTTCCTTTTTGTGCTTGTGACATACAACGATTCCATCATATGACTAAATATCATTTATTTCTACAAGAATTAAACTGGCAAGAGATTGATAAAATATTTTACCTACTTCCATGCTTTATTTATAGCCGATTTGTACCATCAAATGACGATAATAACGTCCACGTATTATTCTATGCCACATAAAATGAATCAAATTGTGGGAATTCAGCTGCATCCGCTGCTGCACAAGCCTGCAATCAAATATCAGCTTAAATAAGTATTTCAATTCATTCCAGTTTATTATCAGCACATTGAAACTTACAAAAATTACTTACCATCTCACTAGACACCTCTGAATTCCCTTAGATATGGGACGAATGAATGGCGGATCCCGTTGAGCATAAAGCAATCCCACCTTCAAAAAACCACAAAGAGGGGAGGTGGGTAAGGCAGTGGAATTTACTTATACGATGAAGTTATCACAAAAAAAAAGAAAAAAAAAAAACAATACGCTCGTATTTAAAGGAAAAACGAAATCCTAATAAAAGGAAATAAATCTCCATAAATACTCTAAATCTGAAGCAAATCTACCAAATAAACTCCTAATCCCAATCTCTTAATTTTAGAGATTTCTTACAAACAAATCTATACTTATTATCCAATCAATCTATAATTATTATACAGTAAATGTGCAGTATTTACACTATATTTTAACACAAATATATGTCATAATTACAAATATTAGGATCATATCTTAATAAAAAATATCAAGAACATATCTATATTATTCTAAGCTCATATCTTAATTATTAGAGAATATCAAATATCATGCATTTATTGTATTGATCTCTTTCTCTCAATATAAATAAAGCACTCGCACTATCACAAAGGCATGATTTTAGCTCAATGTTTTTCTTCTCTCAGTTTAGCATGGTATCTAAAAGCCTCTCCATAGTTGTGTTGGCCAGGTGAATCTATTTCCTCTTTTTGGGGGATTTCTTTTTGTGAACCCATTTGTTCCAGGTTTGCTTACTGTTCAAAAAATGTCTCTAACTCCTATAACTTTTAGGATGACGTTTCTGACGACCTCCTTTTCTAACCAAAGGTTCATATGGAGCCATGCCAATCTACATAGTCGTCTAAATAATGGACAGAAAAAAACCGACCCACATACCCTCATGTGCGTATTATATTAATGCAAGTATGCTCTGCTTGCCAACATGTGGCAGTGCATGCGGTGACAGTTGAGGTCCATCGCCTAGGTAACTTCCTCTATGCAAACATACCGGTGGCTTCTAACTCTAACTCTAACTCTGCAACTAGAATAGATTCTCCCATCTTTTTTAAACATACTTTTAGTATTGAGATTCCAGTTGGGCTTACAAAATCAGCTTATGGGTCAGTGGGTTGAGCACAAATCCCATCTCACTACCATTTTTGAATCTGCCAGCAGAAGAACACAGAATGGATAAAGATTGATGTTTAACTGTTTTTTCTATCCTCATGAAACATGTGCATCAATTTGGGGTGAGACTTGTACTATTTATACTAATGACACCCAGCGTTTGTACAGTTTGCCAAGATCTCTTGACAAACTATGATTTCTGCTCTTCTACACTCCTTCCTGTTCCTCCAAAAATAAATATTAAGACAAATACCTCTTCCATTGGGGACACTTGAGTTTTTTGCCTGGAGCGCTAATTTTGGGGGCTTTAACACCCTGTACTTCTACATAAGTTTTAAATGTGAACATTGTCAATGTAATGGCTATACCATTTATGTGTTGGAACCTGCATGGGAAACCTCCTACCTCAACCAACATTGAATAGGCCTCTACTATTGAGTCATTTGTTGCTCATGTGTTACCTCACATAACCCCAACAACATATGAGAACTCTCCAATGGTGTGAAAAATGACAAACTAATAATAACACTGTTGCGGTGGCATGCACCTCTGCTTGCCTCTCTCAATCTCCTTCCTTGGGACATTGGGTTCTGGACATTGGTGAACTTGGTCGTATATCTAGTCATCATTTTATTTTCTCTTCCCTTACTAACATTGGCCTGTAGCATTGCTGCCAATAGTTCATGATCACAAGCTTGCAACATTGACACAACCCACCTTCCATTCCTTCCTGTTGACTTTGTTCTTTATATGCCTAATTGCCCATTTAATTTACTTTCCATCAACCGATTGACCAACTCCCATGATATTATCTTCAAACTATTGTTAACTTGTACTATCGAATATTTGCATGTATGAGTGGTATCGGATGAGTCCAATGGCCTCTATTATCTATCTCCATGACCACCTACTTGCGCATCTAATGTCTCTCCAGACTATCTACTTAACTCACCCTAAGTCAAAGCACGAATACTAAGGTCTCTCCAAGCAAAACACACAAACTACCGAAGCTATAGAACAAAGAATTGTTGTTTAGTTACATGGTTCACACCAGTGGATGTGAAAATATACACTCCGTGCTTTAGAGATTACTACTTCCTAATAAGGAAGAGTTCACAAACAAGATCAGTATCACTACGTCATTTAGAAGCAGAACTATAGCTATGGCACTTGAAGGCTTTCAGACACTTGGCACATGAATGCATTGATCACTTGTTGTATCTAGGAATCTTAGGTCTTATTTCATGGAAGTGTTCCGTATATGGGAATCCAAAAGGACTGTTGTAGGTTTTGTGTTTCAAAGTCATCAATGTCAAAGATTTTTTAGAGGATCACGACTTTTTACTGACATCCTCAACTTGTAGTATGATGAGGTGGTTAGATCACATTCTTTATCTTTGTGATGTCTCTAGATCACTGATCATACCGAAAAAGCTTTCACACATTGATGAATGGTACTTTGCCTCAAAGTCTTCATAGAGAGTCGTTCTAGGTAAACTTGTAGACAATAGGCAATATGACATCTCAAGGACGTGTCAAGTAATATTAGCACTTTCATCAATCCTTCATCAGTTGTTTGATAAGGTGCCTCGTCTTCATCAGCTCTAAAACAATATCTTGCTCAACAGTTCCGAACAAAAGACCATGGTAAACTACAGTACTTCCTAGGTATCAAAGTTGCTAACTCCAATGGTGGTTCGATCATATCACAAAGGAAATATGCTCTCGATATTTTAGAAGAATGAGGGATATGAATTCTACATCGGAAGACCACCAATGGATCCAAGTATCAAACTTGTACCCAAGAGAAGAGTCGTACTCAGATCCTGAGATACAAACAATTTGTAGGTAAGCTGAACTATCTCACTAGGACTCATCCTAACATTTTGCAGTGAGCACAGTAAGCAAGTTGGGCACATATGACTTATATGATCCAGCTTGAGGGGAAGTGTTATAATTACAATATTAGGATCATATCATTATAACCAGAAATATCAAAGATCATATCTATATTATTCTATGATCAAATCTTTTTTTGTTAGAGGATATAAAATATCTTATTTATTGTATTGATCTCTTTTTACCAGTATAAACAAATCACCCATATTGTCACACAAACACGATTTCAACTCAATGGCTATCTTTTTCTTATAGTTTGACAATATATTTAAAGCAATTTAGGTAAGGTTGTTATTGCAGATTTTTAGTAGTAAAAGGTTCAAATAATTCACCTACGCTTATATTTGATGGTTTTTGAATTTTAAGTTAAATTTTTACCATGATAAACAACCATCACAAAAGCAAGAAATAAAATTACTGATACAAGCATTTTTCAAAAATAACTACTACTGATCATCTACATCTCAAAACTTGGAATAGAAAGAGCTAGTAATATAAAAACTATAAGGAAGATCCTAAAAGGCCAATGGCTTTTTCTAAAATTAACATACCTGTAACAAAGCATTAGTGGATGGATCATCAAAGATTTCTTCACTATAATCAATTCGATAATTGACCTGCTCAAAGACAATGATCAACATTACTAGATTCCAACCACATCTTTGCATAGTTAATAAATAAATAAAATAACAATACCCTTTTGTAATCTAAATATCTAAGCATGATATCAATGTTACCAAAAGTGAGTTGATCATTGACCCGGTCAAGGTATCGCTTCAATGGCACATCCCATGATATGTACAACAAAAGCTAATCCAAATGCCTTAATATATAGCATCAAACTTTGGGTTATTAATTATGAAAGACAACCCAAAAACAATTTGTTATTACTCTATTTAATCTTTAATTAATATTTCTCTTAACAATTCGTATCAACCCTAGATATCGACATGGAGCAATTGATGTGAGAACTAAGATAGCAAATATAGTCATTAGCGGGATGATAAGAATCTGCATAAATATTAGCAAAGATTCTTTCCTATAAAGCTTATTCTAAAAATAAAAAGAAAGAAATCCGAATATTAAATGGACAAAATCAAATTATATAACTAATGATTCCCACATATCAAATCCATGATTCTAATTGCTTTTCTTAACTATACAAAAGCAAGATTATCATACTTGAGAGTCTATGTAGACTCATGGGAGGTCTGTAAATTAGACTCAAACTGAACTCGTAGACTCGTACGAGTCTATTTCATATAAAAATTCAACTATCAATTTCACTAAAATAAATTAGTTCATACAATCCACCAAAAATAAGATAATAATTAAATAACTAAAAACACACAAATGTTATCAAGTTTATAAGTCTCCTTCATTTAATCTTCTAATGAAATCATCACCATCAAGTTCTTCTCTAGAAGAAAATTGTTCATCAACATCGTCATCAAAAACTATATTATGAAAATTAGGTAAATCAGTTGGATCATTTATACTTGCTCCAGCTAAGCAACCTTCAACTTGAGTTTGTTCAATGTCAACATTATCTCCTTCAGTTTTTTCTATTCATCATCTGACACAATGTCATCAAATGGGAGAGCAAACGGCTTTTCTAATTTGTTTATTTTTCAACTTCAAGTTATACATCAATATATTAAAAAAATAAACCCCTCTCATCGCGTCCTTCTTATAAAACATGACAATAATTACAATAATTTTTGGGTATGTATGAACCCATTTTCCACATTTATTACACATAACAACTAGGATAGAAAAGCCTAAAAATCACCTTTAACAAACAAAAAACTCAAAATAGGGACATTATCCTATAATTTTGTATTCCATGCATTGTGTTTGTGTATGCATCTTTTTGTATGTTTTATATAGCTTTGCTCTAGTGTCTTTCATTTTCAAAAAAACTATAGTCACATCAGAAACCAAATATAAACTGATGACAGAAAAGAAAGCTTACTGCAAATTCTGTATTAGCCAAAGACTGAACAAAATCCATTAATTGAAGTTTTGCCCATTCCTTGTGCAACTTAGGGTCATCAATTTGTGGGGGATGCCTCCAAGCTGCACCAAAACGTAATCTGTCTTCTGAAATCTTTCCATTGTGTACATCAATTGAAAATTTTTGCAAGAACTCCAAAGCTCTATCCATAGCAGGATTCACAACAGTAATCTGAATGAAGTTGAATAATAACATGTCATTAATCACGAATACAGAAGAGAGAAGACCAACAAAAGTAATTCAAGTTAACTAGAATCAAACACAAAATAACATATCACACCTTAGATTTTCACAAAAATTGCAGTCCACAAATTCAACCTCCACCAGAATAACAGGAAAAACTAAATATTCCATCTTTTGTTTTAATTCATCATATTTTTCCTAATTTAATTTTTTGTTATTTGTAAATAATTTGGAGTAAGTGTGAAAAGATCATGTGAAATTTTATTAATTGTAAAAATGAATTGATTACACATAGAGGAGGAGCCATTGATCTCAGTTATTTATACAGAGGAATAGCTTGTGCAATAGGCTAGACCTAAGCCAACGAAATTTGGTCATCATTACATAGTGACAGCTAGCTAACCAAACAAACTCCAGCTGTCATAACAAAATGACAGCTGGCTAACTAACACTGCCTAAGGGCTGACTCAGTCATTCATGTACAAGTATACTCTATTATTCCCCTTCAAGCTCAGAGTACGGTGAAGTTGAGACAAACCAAGCATTGAGTTTTGACTCTTAGTGCACAAAAGTTCAGCTTGGTGATCATATCAGATAGCTGAACTTGGACTTGAGCATGAATAGTGATAACTACATAAATGAAGAGGAAAAAGAGCAAGAATACACAATAATAATCCCAAGGAAGGTTACAAGGAGCATAACTAGAGACAACATTCTTGCTCACAAAAAGTTTTAGAGATATGATTGATTACATACATAAGGAGATATGATATGATTTGATCAGGAAATATCACCCAAATATTTCTCATTGTCAAATATTGATTTTGTTCTCATTATTATATCTCTTCTTCATTATAAATAAAAAAACTTACGTGTACACAACGCATACAATTCATTATATTCCTTCTCGGTTTCTCTATTCACAACATGGAACCAAAGTAGTATCATCTTCCATGACATATTTTGTCACTAATCCTTTGAACATGGTATCAAGAGTCTAACAAGAAAGGAACCCTAGTTTGTGCTTTCCAAGTGGGTCCACTCATAAGTGTAAATTATTTTTACAAACCATGTACATTATAGATTTCTTCTTTTTTTTCCACCATCATTTTTCCAACCAATTCCACTATTCATCCCCGCTAGCATTATTCATCGTGGTCATCACCATTAACAAGTGTGTTCTTCATATCAAAGTATTGTTCACCATAGCAGCTATTCTTTATCATCAAAGTTATTGTTTGCTGTCGCCATTACAGTTCACACTAACATTTGTCTGATGATCCTTTTACAATCAACAACCACAGCAACTAGCATTGCCTCACTTCGTAATGAGCATTTTTGCTCTTCGACAACTATTGTGCTCTCTATTTGACAACCTGTTGGATTTGTTTCTAAGGGAAGTCATCTAACATGCTACGTCGCCTACATAGGTACCTATATGGCCTCTATGTCCATGGCTTGGGCATTTTCAAACTGTCATCCAGCAGTTTGAATGATACAAAGTGATGTTGCTGATCATTCTCTATTTTATCTGTTAGAATGTAATTAGTCATTAGCTATTATAGATTTGTTAGTCATTAGCTATTACAGATTCTAGGAAATTAGGATCAGTGATTCTTGATTCTGTAAATTGCTATAAATACATATTGTTTGGTTTGCATTTGACACAACATTCAGTCAACATTTTCTTTATATGGTATCAGTAGTTTAGGCTTCTCAATCCATAGAAGGCCCCTTTTTTTCTTTTCCTTTTTTTTCTCTCCGGTGATTACCCCCAACCACCAAGTTCCCTTTTCCTCCATCCCAAAGAGTTCTTTTCCTTTGTTGACCATTGCAACCACAACCACCCTCCCCTGGGGATTACCAAGCTTTGTTCACTGCTCTGTTCCACCGCTTCACGCGCTCACACACAACTTCTTCTTAACATGTGTTTCACAAGCCCGTCACAGCTTGCAGTTTTTCCATTTTTCCGACATAACACACTTGACAACACACCCTCTACTTCCTTCCTGACCCCCTTTTAGCTTCATTTTCCATGGCTTCTGACAGCTCCCACCTATATACCACTTCTATAGTTACTTTTACTACTATTCCATGTGAAAAACAGATCGGGACAATGTTAGGCAACAGGGGAAGCCCAGTCAGCAGGTTAAGGAAAAGATGTGGATGGTGTACTATAGAATGAAATTAAATAAATGGAGTAGTGACAGTTAATGTTGTTAGGCGGGGGTTGTTTGTTAGTGTGGAGGTTGGTCTATATATTAAGACCAATCTTGGGGTTTTGAGGATTATGTGATGTTTTTGTTGTAGTTTGTCAGGCTTTATACCTGTGTGAAAGGAAGAGTTTTCCTTTGGGTGCTTTTGTGATGTTCTCTGATCTGGTGTCGTAACAGACAAGCACCTACAGCTCTTGGGCTGCTACTGTCCAGTTGTGGTTCCAAGGTCAAGGTTGTCACAACCACTTGACCAAACAGGCCAAAGACATTCCCAACACTGATCAAGCCCGAGGGAAGTAAATTGATGTCTCTTTGCATAGCATTCTCTGGTTCTCCATTGATGTCTAGTTGCAGCACCAATACAAGGCTTTTTTACCACCTATTATGATGTATGGAACAAACCTGAGAGAGTTTACTCCAATAACGTTATGACCTTTAAATTTTGTCTCCAACCATATTTCTATAAAGCTAGTGATGTAGACAAACATGTTGAACAATGTGGAAAGTTCTTTATGGTTAATGCACTTGCTGGACTTCCTCTTGAGTTTGTCCTCAATCAAATATTATCCGACATTGTTGTTCCATCTTATGACACTACTAGTGAACAATTACTTCGCCTCTCAATTCCTCACATGTTTGGGCAATCTACTATACTTTCGACAAATCCATTTGCCTTTTACTCCCACTCTACCTCCCAAGGTGGACGAAGTGGAAATTGTGGTGGTTATCGTGGTCAACGCCCTCATTGCAACTTTTAATGATATGGCCATACTAAGGTACACTATTGTACAAAGGCACAACAAGAACCTAAGACCATTAATATTGCTCAGGTCATTTCTCCAGCAGCATCTGATGAGGTTTCATTTTCTGTTGATACCTACAATGAGTATCTCCCAAACAAGGCAGCCATGCAACATACACAACCTTTTGCCGCCATTGCTCGGTCTGTTAATCCTGTAGTCTTTGTTTCTTAGTCCTCCTCCCCTAGACCTTGGATTTTTGACTTCAATGCCTCTAATTGTATATTTGGTAACAAGTCCTTTTCTCTCATCTACCTTATTTGGATTCTTTACCCTTTATTACCATGGTAGATGGCTTTCAAATAAAATTTCACGACATTGATCAAATAGCGGACAAATAGCACTCTCCTAACCTTACCTTAGAATTTGTGCTTTATATTCCTAAGTATCCTTTTAATTTAATCTCCATTTGCAGGCTCACTCACACCCAAAATTACTTTATTCTCTTTAGCTAATAATTTTGTTTTTGTTCAAGATCAACAAACCGGACAAAAGATTGGAGAAAGACATGAGTCTCAAGGACTAATGTCTATCACAATAGGTTGCTTGTATCTCCACTAAGTCTCAAGCTCTTGAGCATCAACACTTAGGTCGTCCTAGTATTAGCAAAATGCATCTTATGGTTCCAAGTTTTTCTCGCAATTTGTCTTCTCAATGTGAGTCTAGTCAGTTAGGAAAACACCAGTCATACTTATGGTCCCCAAGATAATAAAATTGTTTTGTCCCCTTTTGTCTTCATACATGGTAAATTGCAGGAAGAAGTTTATATGCATCAGCTCCCTAGTTTTACTGCCTCTAGTGATTCATGTCTTATTGGTAAGCTTCATCGATCCCTCTATGGTTTGAAGCAATGGTTTGGTCGTTTTAGTCATGCTTTGCTACAGTTTGGCAAGACTAGGTGGGATGTTGATCATTTTGTCTTCTCCTTTCATTCTTCTTTAGGCAAATGCCTAGTAGGCAGACTCAAGTATCTTACAATCACCCTTATGGTTAGTGTGGTATGTCAGTTTCTAAATGGCCCTTGTGATAGCCATTGGGATGTTGTGACATGTATTCTTCATTACCTAGCTTAGGCAACTTGAGGGGGAGTGTTAAAATGTAATTAGTAAGTAGTTGTTACAAATTCTACAAAATTAGGATCATTGATTCAAAATTATGAGGTAAGAAATTATTGTATTTGATTCTATAAATTGATATAAATACATACCATCTGGTCTGCATTTGACACACACAACATTCAAATAACATTTTCTTTACACTCTCCAAGGATGTATCCATCTCATTGTATATGTAGACGAAATAGTTATCACAAGTAGTGATAAGAAGGATCTTGGACACTAGTGGTATTTCCTTGGTATAGAAGTGGCATAATCCCAAGGATGGTTTGGTCATATCTTAAAGAAAATATGGTCTCAAGAAGAAAAAGAGATGATAAATGTTAAGCCTTTGGACACACCAATAGATCCAAGTATCACACTTGTAACAAACTAAGGAGAACCTTATTATAATCCTAGAAGATACAAAAGGTTAGTTGGTAAGCTAAATTACTTCATTATGACTAGTCTTGACATGGCCTTTGCATTGAGCATGGTAAATCAATTTTTAAACTCTCCTTGTTAGGACCAATGGGATGTAGTCATACGGATCCAATAGTATGTTAAGAAGAAAAAGGAAATACTCAAATTGTTAGGTATTCCGACACTGATTGGGCAAGGTAACCAAGTGATAGATGCTCCATTTCAGGGTACTGTGTTCTTGTTAGATGTAACATAATATCATGGAAAACTAAAAAACAAAATGTTGTGGCAAGGTTAAGTGCAGAGGCAAATTACAGGGCAATGACATTAGTTAGTTGGGAGCTCAAGTGGCTAAAACAACTCCGAAAAGAACCTAAATTTGAAGAAAGTTCCCAAATGCACCTTGTGTGTGACAACCAAGCAACATTACACATTGCCTCTAATTATGTCTTTCATGAGAGGACCAAAGAGGTGCATTGTCATTTCATAAGATAAAAACCGAAGTCTTGAGACATCACCACCAGATTTGTCAACTCTAATGAATAGTTGGCTGACATATTCACCAAGTCTCTAAGAGGATCAAGTATCAATTATGTTGGCAGCAAGCTGGACACATACAACCTATATCCTCTAGCATGAGGGGGGGTGTTATAATTATAGAAACAAGGAGTTGATCCTATGTAATTATAATTAGGAATACCTAATATATGCATTATTAGGAACGTTTTCATGTATTTCTATATCATACCTTTGTTATTAGTGAATATCAAATCTCCTCTTTTTATTGTATTTATTCCTTTCTCTTAATATAAATAAAGCACCCATACGATTTCAACTCAATGTTTCTCTGTTCCCTAAAGTTTTACCATTTCAATTGCGAAAATCTTCAAAATTTAACCCCTCTTGAACTCAGTCCTCCTCGCTCTTAACAGTTTCTAAAGTTGAAGGGGTCTAAGTAAGATTCAAAGAGAGTGTGATGTTTTTGCTATTTTTATCAAATGTAATGCTCTTGAGCTAATAGTACAAACTCGATATCTTCAAAATCAAACAGGTCATATTTACTATTGATTAGTGACCAAAGATTCATATTCCATAGGTATGCCAACAAAAGTTAGTTTGCTTGAGATGATGAATATGGTATTTGAGATGACAATGGACATGATGCCAACGAATTTGGACACAGCTGGACCAAGAAAACACTGAGAAGCCATAATACACTTTGAAGTCACCATAAAGAATTCAGAGTAAATGACAAAACATATAAGGTGAAGTTTTATTTAACATTAAAATAAAAGGAATTTATAATACAATTAGAGCAATTGAACTAAGCTATTTATATAGAGGAAGAGCTTGCACTATAAGCTAGACGTAACCCAACAAACTTTGGTTGTCATAAAAGAATGACAATTGGCTAACCCAACTACATAATAGAATGACAACTGCTGACCAACACTGACCAACTGTTGACAATGCAATCTACATGTACAAGTATACTCAATTAATTAAAAATAATAACATCAATTTGTGCCGGAAGGGTTTTGTTCATAATTTACTAGAATCTAATGTAGACATTTAATGTTTTAAACATCAAAGAGAACTACATGTAATTCTCCTAGTCCAGTCAAGGTAGTGGGACTATCTGACTTTATTTACCTTCCTTAATGCTCGTTGGATTAGAATTGAAAGATAGACAAAATAAACAAAAGGAAAACAAATAAGGACAGACTGATGTGTTTGAATTAACAAGAATTAAAATAATGGAAAGAGGAGAAATTTATCTCACTATAGTTTCGATATGTGGAGAGACTCGAAATAAAAAATAAATTGCATCATAAGTTTTTTATACGAACTAAAAAATTAAATTAAACTCAAAAGTTAAATGTTTACTATGTTATTCTTTCTTAGCATTATAGTTATTTATTTGTGTTATAAACAATTATTTAATGCACAAAAAATATTAAAACAAAAAAATGCAGCAATATTTCCCTCCCATCTCATGGAAAATTTAAGGGTAAAGGTTTTTCGAATGGAAGTGGAACTCAAACAAATATTTCCTTCCAAACCTCTTAAGAGAACAGTCAAATTTGGAAATTCTCAACTTATCTCACTCCTCTCCATTTCCCTCCACTATCTAGAGTCAAGCACAGGGTAAAAGGGTGGGTTATTTATTTGTTTGTAAAACCCATTGCTTTTTAGTAGTTCATTTTATATCTTCTCTTAAGTACTTAAACCCTTTTGATTTGAAAAAGCTATAAAATGAAAATTCACTTTTTATTCTGCTTTCATACATGAAAAAAGTGACAGAAAGGAAAGAATATCTTTTATATATCCACCCATCCTGTCAACTTTTGTCAAAATGATGGAAACTGAAATTTCCCATGCGCATTACTGTAATTGCGGCAAAATTAATGCAATTTACAAAATATACCATGCATTTTATGAGGTTTTCTTGAATAATCCCAAAAATGTATCATATAAAGACATTCGTTTGGAAGATTAAAAACAAAAGGCAGTGGTTCCATTTTTCACAGATATATCTTCAGCTGTTATAATAAAAAGAGCTTTATTCTGTGAATGGATACAGGGGGTAAATATCCAAGTAGACATATTCCCAGTAACAACCAATTTTGAAAGATGATATATTTCATGCCCAATTTTGAACTTACTTGCAAATATGCTATATATGCATCTACAATGTCCTCAAAGGTACTAGCCTTGTCTTCTGTTCGTCTACAGTCAAGCAAAAGCATAAACTAGTAAGAAATACAGTTCAATTGGTGTGTAACAATGGTACAGAACCTATGATAATATAAAACACCAGCAGATAATGGTCAAAAGAGTAATATTGCTTATTATAGTTTTTTATAACTGTATACAAAATAATTTAAAAAAAAACGCTTACTTCAGATGATAATTGCTTTGTTTAAGTGCATGAAGTTCAAATAGATGTCGAGGATTTGGCCCAAGTACCTCAGCAATCACTTTCCACTGAATTTAAGAAATATTAATTAAAACTTGCAATTATTATTTGGAACAAAAATAAGAATTTAAACAATATCAAAATATATATATATATATATATATATATATATATATATATATATAATGGTTATGAAATCTTCATACTTCTGAAAGACTAAAGTAGTCTGTGACCATGTGCATTTGGGCTTCTTGTGGAGTCCATCCAAAGGTCTGCCACGAAAAAGTTGTTCAATGAATAATATGTACTAAACATTACAAAATAACAAATGAAAAAGAACTTATACACACAACTATAAGGATACCATGTTTCAAAATCACCTGGACTTCATAACCAAATTGTAGGAAGAAGCAATATAATCATGATAGTCAAAAATGCAATTCAAAATGTAAGATCTATGATATTCTTCTCCTTCTCCAATCTTGTGTCACCTAGAAGTTGTGATTTCGGTGAATTGCGTCAGATAAAGGTCATAAATCGCAACTCGTGTGGGAGCTGCGAGTATCACGATGCAGTCCCTCTTGCGGCATTGCCTCTCTCAAGCTCGACACTTTGCGGTGACGTTCCTCACAGTGACATTCCTCATAGCGACTACACCTTTCGTAGACTCAACATACATCGCAAGGATGCTTCACACAACATCAATGTTACTCACATTCTCGCGGCGCTGATGTTACTCGCAGCGGCACCCCTCGCTACCTCTCATACCTTGTGGTGGCACCTCTCATACCTTGTGGTGGTGTCACCCGACACTCCTCATTGGACCATGCATGTGACACTTCTTCGTGGCAGCTCTTAGGTAAGCTTCTAGGGTTTTTATTGGGTTGGGATGCATGACCCAATTTGTAACCCAAAAGCCCAATTGCATAACGGCAAAAACTTTGACTCCCTCTCTTCCATAAGTGAACAACTGGCACTACCTAGAAAAATCAAGAAATTGCGCGCCATGATGGCACGAACGACTGTCGCTCACCCTTCGTTAAAATATGTGATGACTATCGCTCTCCCCTCTCCAAAACAAAGAAATTTCCACTCTTTCTACAGCTATTTAATTCCGCTTCAAAACTCCACTCACTCTGTTAGGCAAAAGGGGCAGCAGGGTCAGCAGGTTAAGGAAAAGATGTGGATGGTGTATTATAGAATGAAATTAAATAAATTGAGTAGTGACAGTTAAGGTTGTTAGGCGGGGTTGTTTGTTAGTGTTGGAGGTTGGTCTATATATTAAGACCAACCTTGGGGTTTTGGGATTATGTGATGTTTTTGTTGTAGTTTGCCAGGCATTATACCTATGTGAAAGGAAGAGTTTTCCTTTGGGAGTGTTGTGTTTTCTCTGTTTCACAGACTCTAATAAAAATACATTTCAGTAAAGTTGTGCTCTGTTTTCCTTTTGTGTGTTTTTGTGGTGTTCTCTGATCTGGTGTCCTAACACACTCTCATTCCAATGCGTCTTTCTCCCTTTGATTTTTTCCACCGCACTGCACCACTCTGTTCTTTAGTTTATAATAATCCAAATTGCACTACGCCCAAAGTGCAGTCCAATTACACTTTCTCCATCTTCTTTTTTCCACTCTGTTTGTCCTTTAGAGTAAACCAAATTGCATTGCACCCAAAGTGCAGTCCAATCCATTTTTCTCCCTCTGTTTTTTCCACTACACTGCACCCAATCTGCAGTCCCAATGATTAAAATGACTTCAAATCCAACTTGAAACTCCTCTATATCTGTGGCTCCCAAAAATGCTCCAAGAAATAGGAGTGATATAGCTTCAAAGCATTGTATCTGAGTTGTTAGGGATACTAGGAAACTTCAATGCAAATACTGTCAAAAGGTAATAACAGGGGGAGTTTATCAGTTGAAACATCACTTGATTGGTACTCAAAAGGATGTTGGAGCTTGCAAGGATGTTACTTATTAAGTGAAGAAGGAAATGTGGGAAATTGCAGTTGGTTTGCAACAAAATTTAAACAAGAAATCAAGCCTTAATATGGAGGAAATGGCAGAAGATGGTCAAGAAAAGAAAAAATAGTGAAGCATCGGGCATCAGTCCTATTCCTAGAAATAATTTTAAGAGAGTAGTCATGCCTTACAACAACCCGAGTCACAGATGCTCCAACCACAATTCAAAATTGCAACACGTAAACTTTTTTTCATGCCTCACCACCATAGTAGCAGCCACTTTGGCCACTGTATATAACATCAATTCACATATTGTGTTTTACTGTCAACTTTCCTTCCAAGGAAACTTAACCTCAGAAGGTAGCATAGTGTATCTTACCTTGTTACCAGACACATTTTTCCATGGAAAGGAATGTAGACAACTATAAAATACAGTTGTAGACTATTCCTAATTTCATATTACATGATTAACTCGAAGAAGGAATGAGCATACTCGTTCATGTATCTTAGTGTCATGCACAAATTCTCATAATGACTTGTGTGTATTGGTGTGTGTAGGAAGAAAGAGCAAAGGAGGAAATCGGTAGTTATTCAAGTACCTCACGTGAGATAAATATCTCCATATATCCAAACTCCAAGAAAGCTTCATATGAGTAGTAACTAGGGCAAATAACAAGGTATTGGAATTAGTAGAAAAAATACAGAGGTAATAAATGTAGAAAGGGCAGCACCAAAAATTAAATGAGCACAAATATTACATAAGAAAGAAGAATTCAAAATACGTGAATGTGTATAACATAAAGTCAACCTAGGCCAAGACCATGAAAAAACATCTAGTTCATGAGTATACAGTTAAATGTTTGACTTACTAAAGAAACACACAATCATAATTGACTACTTAAAATCGTCACAGAAATATGATTCCTACAAAAGTAATGAATTGATACAAAAAATACTAGAATTGGTTCTTACTTATTCTAGTGTTGGCATCTAGTAGTGGCCTATTTTATCATTTGATATCGTTACATATATGAGTTGATTACTCTAGATATATGATTTGATTGCATTAAATATGGAGATATGATATTATTTGATAGGGAAATATTTTACCTAATATTTCCCATCATTAGAGATTGATTTTTTCCTTATTATTGTATTTCTTCTTTATTATAAATAAGAATACCCATGTGTGTACCCAACACATAGTTTGGAGTAGTTATGCAATAGCAAAAAAAACAACTATTTTTTTAATGACTATAATGCAAAAGTTGTTTAGTGGCATATAGGCATTGTTATATGAATTTTATGCAGGCAGTTTTTTTGGAGGTTGTGTTGCTGACATTGTGCAGCATAAATATATATAGATACAATACAACCACTCTTTTTGACTATGTGGTCGTTACTAATTGTATATTTGCATGTTTATAAGTCTTGTATTTAAACATATGTTACATTTTTTATGTTCATGAATATTACGATTCATGGTACAATTCAAAATATAAGCTCTCAGAACTTGTATCGGATTCAACTACCATGTTTTGTCACTAATCCTTTCAACAAATACAAATAGTTTCCCCATAGTCAAAAGTTGATATATCTATTAAAAAGATTGTAGTGCCTTCAATTCGAAAAAAAAAAGTAATTATGTGAAAATTTGACAACCACAAGATTCTGAAGTAAGAAAATATAAGCAAAATGAGCTAAAAAAAATAATCAAAATCCAGCGACATTGTAAGAACTTTGTATGGTAAACTGCGACAAAATATGAGAACAAAGGAAACAAAGTTTAACATAAGAAAATCACCTATCAGATGTGACCAGGATAACAGGCAGACAGCGGTCGTTTGCACCCAAAGCAATTATTCTCCATATCAGACTATCATGATATAGGGGTCCACTGACTGATAACTTGTCATTTACCGTGGCGTGCTTTAGAACTTCAATATTGTTAATAACCAGCTTTGGCTGCAGTTACTTGAATATATCATCAGATTGAACATCTCATGTCACTAACACACTATACGAAAAAAAAAATGAAGAAAGCAATCCAACAAGACGTCATAGCATAGATAAATAGCATACAACTTACCAAAACAAATGTCATTTCTAGCACGAAACGCATCTTTATTATATTCAACAATTTAATTCAAGGTTTATAATCATGGTCCAAAACCACAACTGCAACTGCAACATCATGGTTTTGGAGGTCTCAGCAACTGCAATTGAGGCTAAACCAGCCACAATTGCCAGAAGTGAAGAGAATGGCATTCAAGAGTGCAATTTCAAACCTTGACTAAATGATCAATTTCAGCAAAACAAACCACTCATGTACCTGAAAATTATCAATTTCAGCAGCTTGTGACAACAACTCTAACAACAAGCAAGGCCAATCAGTACAAGAATGTGTCAAAGTCCTGGAGAACACACCGGTGTGATTCATATGTGCAATGGCATTGGCCCTCCACCCTCGCTGAAGCTCGATCACCTTCTTCGCCAGCTTCAGCGCCGCAACCGATTCCTTCATGTAAGCAGCCTCCTCAAGGGACAAGCCATGCTTCTCCTTCTCCCCAAACCCCAAAATCCGACCAACCTCCGCGGCGGTGCATTGCCCGGACATGGCCAACACGGCCCGGTCCCACAGCGCCCTATCCGTAGCCCGCGACTTGCTCTGCAGCACCTGGCGGAGGGCGGCGGTGAGGCCGTACCATTTGTTGAGAGTAGCGAATATTTGTTGGGAGCCGATGTTGCCTGCGCGGACACCTTTCTCGACCATGGACTCGAGGCAATGCTCGAGGATTTTGCGGCAGTCGGAGAGTGGGGGCGGAGGGCAGGTGGACCAGGAAGCCCACGGGCCGTGGGAAAGGCCCGGGTCGGGTTTCATGGGCTGGGCGAAGTCGACGTAGCCGGTGAGATGAGGGCCTTTATTCCAGTCGGGGAGTAAACCTAAGAAGGAGAAGGGAGAAACGTGAAATGGTGGTTAGAGGGAGAGAATTTATAGAGAGAGAATTTAGAGAGAGAGAGAGAGAGAGAGAGAGAGAGAGAGAGGTACGTTGAAGAATGAGGGTGGTTTTGCCGACGCCTCGGGGGCCGTGAAGGAGGAGGGGTTGGTGAAGGCGGTGGTGCTGGGCGTGGTTGTTGAGGATGGTTTCGAGGAGGGGTCTGGGAAGGATTCTCCATGCTTTCTTTGCAGCCATTTTGATCTCTGGGAGATTATGGCAGCACTCTTCTGCTTCTTCTTCCCGCTGCCTAATACCACTCTTTTACTTTGAACTCCTCCAAGGAAATGGGTTCCTCAGACCCATTTCAAAACGATCATCTATTGAAAAAAAAAAAAAAAAAATCTTGTTTTTATGTCTTTTTTTTTATAATTTACAAAAACGTGTATAAAGTTTAAAAGTATTAAAAGAATACTTTTAATTTATGAGTAATTTTAAAAAGTTAAACTAAATTAACAATACTAAATATTTTAATATCATGTTAAGATAAAATTATTAAAAGTATTTAAAATATGATTAATAATTATTAATATTTAATATATTTTTAAAAATATTGTAAATATAATTGTGAGTAATAATAATAGTAATAATTATTTTAATATTAGGCTAACATAAAAACATATAAAGAGTTTATGTGAATATTAATGTATCATCCTCTATTTATATTATTTCTTTATACCTTATCTCTAATATAGTCTATGTTAGTTTTTTAATCTCAAAATTTACCAATGTTTATAGTTAAGACTAAGATTAGACGTTTTTAATAAGATCATGAAAAATTCTCTTAATGATAATTAAATGAATCTTTCTAGTGTTGTTTAGTTGTGCACATGAACACATAATATATATTATATATGGTCTAGGTGTAGTGAAATACAAAGGTGGACTGATTATTTGATAATAGATCATGTTTTCCATTTTTCTAGAGTTGTCCATTATTATGTTTTCCATTATTTGATAATCTACTTCTAAAGATGTGGTTAGATGCATAAGAATCTTCATTTATTATAATTCAATTTGAAATTCTTCAAGAATTCCTTCATGTGCTTAGTTTTATGTATGTTAATGCAATTTTTTGTCTACTTGATCTAGAGTCCTGAGAAAAACATTAACTCCTTCATCATACTATTTCAAATGATTTTTACATAGTATCAATAAATTCCTCACATGAAGGTCATTCAGTAACACCAAAAGTGATATCATCAAACATATATTGAACTATTAGGAACTCAAACTTAAAGGCTTTGCAAAACATAATGGTATCAATCTTTCCTCTCAACAAACTATTTTCCAAAAGGAATGAACAAATTTTCTCAGACCATACTATGGAAGTTTATTTTAAAACTTAGAAAGCTTTCTTCAACTTGAAAACATGATGAGGATGAGTTGTAGAGGGTTGTTCCACACAAATTTCTTTCCTAATGTCGTCATTGAAAAACATGTTCTTAACATTCAATTGATAAATATTATTGAGTTGCAAATTGGATTGCCTCAAGTTTTGTGATTGGTGCATATGCATCAGCATAGTTTATGGTCTGTTGTTATGAATATCCTTGGGTCACGAATCTAACCTTGTTCCTCCTCATAACATTTACCTTACTTGTCTAGGTTATTCTTGAAGACCCATTTTATGTCAATTACTTTCTTGTCCTTTGGCAGCTACAGAAGCTTTCAAATATTATTTCTTTGTAATTGGATAAGTTCGTCTTGCATAGCATTATGATTTTTTTATTATTTAAATATTTAACTATCTAATATGTTGTTTTAAGCTTGATGTTCTACAAAAGCATATAAGTTGTTTCTCTATTCAACATAGTAAAAACATAGATGATAGAAGTCATCTCTATAATGGTTTTTTATTATTTAAATATTTAAACTGTTTAATATGTTGTTTTAAGCTTGATGTTCTACAAAAGCATATAAGTTGTTTATCTATTCAACATAATAAAAACATAGATGATAGAAGGTAATATAAGATAATCAATTCAATACTTAGTTAAATTTGTTAGCATCAAAATTTCTATTAAGAAATAAACTTATGCTCACTAACTTAGATTGTCTTTCCCCTTTCCAAGATGACAAACAATATATTTTTAATTGCTTATATTATAGATAAGTACAAATATAACAAGTAATAAAAATTATATATGAATATTAGAGTGAACATAGAACATATTAGAGACAAAAAAGATGTATCACAGTAAGAATGAATGACACATAAAACAATATATATTATGCATGTGGATAAGTGTCTCATACAAAGATTCAAAATATATCTTTCTTCTCCTTTTATCAAAAATAACAAAAGGTTTTTCCATATTTTTGTGGTGGTGGTAGATCTCTACTGTGGATGATTGAAGTTTAGTAGAAAGGTAGATGCAATAAAGTTAATATGACCGTTTAGGTTTGTTTGAACTCTAAAAGTTGTGCTTGAGTTTGTGCTCATTGCTTTTGGATGACATCTATCACTATGGTTTAAATAAAATTCATAATTCCTAGTGTTTGATTTAAATAAAGATGAGGAATAACTTGTTAAAGATAAAGAAGAGGAGCCTAAAGAAATAAAAACAAGAAGCGTGACAAAGAAGAATATAGAAGAAAAAATCATAAAGAGATTCCAAGGAAGATTTGTAATAGAGAAGCTCAAAGCTTTAGAAGAAAAAAAATTAGAAAATTCTCAAAATTGTAAAACTCTTAGATCATAAAATATTTCTTTATTCTCTTGGAATATTCTATTATCCAAGTCATAAAAGTAGATAGATGGACAATTTTTTAAATAAAAGAAACATTTGGAATATTCTATTATCCAAGTTATAAAAGTAGATAAATTGATAATTTTTAAAATAAAAGAAACAGGAAGAGTTTCAACCAAACTTTTATGAGTATAATGATTGGTTTTAACTTCTTTACATGAGTCTTAAACTAACTTAGTGCCACATAGGATATGTAATCACGGGTTCTTCCTTGATTTAAGGAATTGTCGATGTGTTTCCTAATTTCAAGGACCTACCATGTGCTAAACTAGGTTAGGAGTTAACTAAATAAATTAGGAGTTAATTAAAAAGATTACGATAATTAACTTTAGATTAGGTGATTTTAAGAGTTCTCAATTGTCTCTTTTCTTCCCCTTAGGTTGAACCTCGCCTCTATAAAAGGAGGCGTATCTCACATGTAAATTGACTTTTGAAGATTGAATGAAATTCTTCTTGTGAATTCACTTTGAAAATCTTAAGGGTTCTTTACTCTTCTTGTCTTTGTTCTTATCTTCATAAATTTCTCAAGCGATGAATCTTCCTGTAGATATCTTTTGGGAATTCATCACAAAGATGACGTGTTCTATCCACCCCCTACCCTTTAATCTATTTTTTGTTTCATTTTACAACTTGTTCTTGTTTACTCTTATGTTTTCTTGTGAAACCACTAGCCTAATCCATGCTTCTTCTTGCTTCCGCCATTAATGGGTATCCTCTCATGGTCTTGAGTTTGTAAAAACTTCTTGAGTTGATCAAGATCCTATGATCCTTGTAAACTTTGCATCATCATTTAAGGTGTAAAGATGATAGGTACAACCGATATAAAAATATAACCTTGTGACCTAAAAGATGGTGGTCCTTGAGTTAGTTATGGTGTTAGGAGCTACCTAACCTGATTACTTGCAACAACTTCTTTCTTGACTTTGGCCTCAACTTCAGCCTTGGCTTTAGTAGTTGCAAGTTATCATTCATGCTTCAACCTTTTGTTTTGTTCTTCAATAAACTTGTTAGCTTGCACTAAGACAACTATCTCCTTATCTAACTTAAGTTGGATTCTTTTAAGATCTTCTCCTAAATGTTATAAAACCCTTTCAAGACCACGTCTTGTGGAATTTAGTGGTGTTAAACATTTTCAAATGTTAAAAGTCCAAGTGTCATGTCATTAAAATACGGTTAATTTATTTTGGTGGTTTCCAAAGTGGTTAATTGTTTTTTTGGAAGTTTTAAACCTTTCAAAAAGTTTTGAACGTTTAGTTTTTAAACGTTGGTTTACATATTATATATGAACAACTCAAATAAAAGTATGATTAGAAAACTTGTACGGGTTGTTTCCACTCCTGCAAATGCAAACAGGAACTTCATCGTATCATGAAGAAAATTTGCTAACTCATGCAGTGTAGATGGCAAATATTTCTTTAGGAAAGTGACATTTGTTACATGCTTTGAAGTCATCTATATCCTCTTGGTCTAACAATCTAAAGAAATATTTTGCTTGATGGCTTCATAGAGAAACGACTCTAGTATTTTCCATTGCATCCATGGATTATGTAGAGAAGAAGCAATACGGTCTTGATACTTGTAACTCTATATGTGCTCTACTCTTAATTTTGCGGCCCCAAAGGAACGTTTCGAGTTACGCACACAAAAGAAAAATGAGGTTTCTCTCTCGACGAGAAAGTGTGAGAACAAATTAGGATCAATGGATAGATCAACAGCGAAGCGTGTCTTATATGCAGGGAAACACGATAAACTCATGCATATTGATCCATGGACCCAAGATGGAAGACAATGGATCCTCAGTGGTGTTCCATTTCCTTCTCTAGGCGCCACAATCTCCAGCACCGGGCCAAGCCACAGGAAAATAATCTTGCCCTACAACCATTATTACAGATTTTGGGATAAGTTTTTGGTGCTCTTAGTTTTCTACACTGCATTTGTTAGTCCTTTTGAGTTTGGGTTTCTTAATGAACCAACGGATTTCCTTACAATCACGAACAATGTGGTGAACACTCTTTTTGCCATTGACATTGTTCTCACCATCTTTGTTGCCTACCTCGACAAGGAGACATATATGCTTGAGGACCGGCCACTATTCACTGCCTGCAAATATATCAGAACATGGTTTGCCTTCGATGTCATCTCCACGATCCCTTCTGAATTTGCTCGTAGTGTGTTGTCCAGTCCTCTTCAAACATAGGGTTGACGTCTCCGAAAAGTTAGTGTCATGTTTGAAATATTAGAAAAGGACACAAATCTTAACTACTTGTAGATGCGTTGTTGCAAGCTTGTATGTTTAATCCTTTGAAACATTGAGTGCGCCCCTTTCCAGTTCAGTTACGCGAGTATTTAATTTTCCACATAAATTTTATAGCATGAGTGATCAATTTCGCACATAAATTGTAATTCGAGACCCAAACTTTCCCCTCGAAAAAAAATTGAAACCTAGAGTTTTGGAAATGGCGAAGTTCTAGCTTATCGTTGCCGTTGAAAGCACTGCTACTATGGGACCTTATTGGGAGACTATTCTCATGGATTATCTCGACAAGATGATCAGGAACATATTTTGAATGCAATGAATGATTTACTGTTGTTTGACCTCTACTACAACGTGAAAGTATGCTAAGGTGTCATTTGAAAAATTAGAGACAAGGTACGTAAAAAAGGATGTAACCAGTAAGAAATTTTTTGTCTCGAATTTCAATATATATATA
>Ga0099824_1001879_pt1 | contig 30323 bp, 10 predicted proteins | sample SiratrowhiteBW_FD_76837 | JGI IMG/M metagenome (GOLD analysis project Ga0099824, IMG submission 76837) | Root nodule microbial communities of legume samples collected from California, USA - Siratro white BW | ecosystem: Host-associated > Plants > Roots > Nodule | place: USA: California... | reverse complement strand
TTTTTAAATAATATATATATATATATATATATATATATATATATATATATATATATATATATATATATATATATCATAGTTAGTATAATATTCATTCATCTGTATTTAGGTATGTGTATGTATGTAAACACGTCAGTGTGCAGCATACACTTGCTCCACTATATTTTATTCTACCGAAAGTTGGGTACAAGATTTTATGAATTACCAGTCACAATATTTTGTGACAGAATATATTTTTCACTTCTTAATATCCTAAAACTCACATGATGAAGGGTGTTGAGAGTTAATATTGTTAATCTAAATGTGTGTTAGAAATGGCCAACAGAGAATTGATGGAAATAATTAATTATAACTATTATTGTATTTTCGATGTCTTTTCAGTTAAATGGTAAAATTTAGTTTAAGTCAATATAGTAAAATTTAAGTATAAGTGAATCTTATTAAATTCATCTAGTAAGATAAAATTTATTTCATATGTTATAAACTAATTTTATTTTTAAGTAATATGAGATGTTCAACACTTTTTAACGATAATTTTTTAATAATTACTTTTAAACATTATGGTAATAATTTTAAAATTTGAAGTTACTTTTTAATGACAATTTCTTATAATCATTGTTAAAAATAAATAATAATGATTATAAGAAAAATCATCATTTAAAAAGGTGATGACTATGACAATTTTATAATTAATTTAATTTTATATTAGATTTTGGATAATGATAAATAGATTATTTTTGAATGTGAAGAAACAAAAACAATTTTTCTTATTTGTAATTGTTACTGAGAAAATGATAGTGATAATTTTGTTGAAAATAACAATTTTAAGGATGATTATAGGTTAATCATTGTTGTTTGATCACTTTAGATGTTAAAGGTCATGTAAAATTCTTTTTCTTTCACTTATTTCTTTTAGTTATTTTTCTTACATAATTTCGAATATATCACTAACACTCACTGCCTTTACTGTATCTTTATAAGAAAAAAAAATGTTATGTCCTTATTAATATATTACTATTATTATACTGTTGCGTTGTCATGTTATCATTATTCTCCATAAGAAGAAAAAAAAAATAGAAGTGTGGTTGTTGTCACACCTATGTGAGAAGAAAAAAAAAATTATATTACCAAAATTCTCAGTATAATTTTTTTTATTATATTAGCAAAGTGACAATGATTTTATCTAATAAATGAAGATTGAATGAATTATGATTTTAAAACTGTCATTATAAATTGTTTTAAAACTATTATTATAAATCTCTTTTCTAAGTCTAAAAATGAGGATATACATCTTCTTTCCGTTAAATTTGAAGAGTTATTAGGACTAAAGTCTAAGTCTGATGATAAATTATATGCTAGGTGAAAAGTAAACTAAAGTAGCATTAATTATGTAAAAGCAAACTAGTTAATGTGATACCAAATTCAAATGTTCTACAATGTAACTTATCGTGTTTCTCTTGCAAAAGTTTTACCTTCAAAGTTTGTTTAAATAAGATGCACATACCAATCAAACCATTTCAGATGAGGCAAATAATTTTAGGGAGAAATGAGTGATGCAAAAGATTGATAGAAAAAATCATTTAATTACTATCAACAAAGCATTATTAATTTAAAAAAGAATCAAAGTCAAACCAATTTAGTAAGACCACAAAATAATGAAGCCAAAAAAATATTAATAAAAAGGAAGCAGTAAATGACATTATTTTATTGACTTTTTTTTTGTCATGCAGATTAGAGACAAACTGTGTCAGCGATCTCAAGAATGGAACTTGATGGAGACTCAGGAATACACAAATACAATGCAAGATGGTTTGAGGGAAATTATTCTCAGGGAGTGATATTGTTTTTAAATCTAAGATGCATAATCATTAAAATTACATTTAAACATGTTGCATCTCCTATACAAATAGAACAGTTTAGTTTTAATTCTTGTAAAAAAATTTGTACTTTGGGATATTTAATATTTTCGTACTTGTTTTTCTTTAGTTCTTACTTTTAATTATAGTGGGTTTTTCATTAAAAATAAAAAAATATTAATTATAATAATTAAGGTAACAAACAATGCTTTAAATTAAGATGACTATAGTATTTTTATGCATAATTTGATTAAGTAACGTATTTATTATTCTTTATTATTAGGATAATTACGTATGAAAATATTTAATTTTTAATATATATATTAAATAATAATTTTTTATTACTTTTGTTAAATAATTATTACTTTTATGATGTATTAGAAAAATCATATTGCAATAAATCGGAATTATAATTATAATTTCAAGAGAAATGTAACGGAATTAAATTATAAACATCTAAAGAAATTATAATTTAAAAAATAATGTTAAAAGTAATTAATTGAATGAAAAAAGTAAGAATAATATTAAGAATAAGTAAGTTATATCTAATTACTTTATTTGTATAAAATAATAAATACATCACCTGATTAAATTACAAATTTAAAATATTTTATATTACGTTAAATATTCTAATTAAAATTTCATTTTTATTATTAAAATAATTATAATTTAAGATAAAGACTAAAAAATAAAATCAACAATATAAAACTAACTAAAAAAAATAAAATTGAGGGGTTATGTTTAAGCCTTAAATTTAATTAAAATCGATTATATTTTTATTTCTCCGCTTTAAAATAGTTAAAAAAAAGTCATTCACTGGGGTTGAATTAATAAGAAATTATAATGTGGATTTATGATAATAATTTTCAATGTTCAATTCGTAATACGTATATATAGCAAAATAAAATGGTCCTGGTATGCTTATATACTATTATAATAATAGAAGATATAAAAAGTTAAAATCATATATTGGAAATAAGTTGGTGTAACATCAAAATTTTCTTTAATAATGTGAAGATTTTGCTTCGTGTCCGACTAACATTTGTTATGGTTACCATAGTAGTTAAAGAATACTACATATAATATTAATATTTATTAAAAAAAATCACTAAATAAAAATATGTTTGTCATGTATTATTATAGATCACTGCTATTTTAAATGCAATATTATTATTTTTATAGTACAAAAAATACAAGCATATAAAATAGAGCAAAACTAAATTGAGTCTGGAACATGAATACATGAACCATTAAAGAAAATACTTTTACACTGTTTAACTTAAGAGACAATTAAATATTATAAGCCATTAAACTCCTAATTTAATTACTTAATGATTCTCATAATTTATCTAATCTTGAAATGCTCAGTTTTTTATATATTAAGAGAAAGTGTAATAACACGAGTCCTGAAAAAAATATTCCTATTGATTAAACCATAAGTTAACAAAAATAAATGAACTAGTTTTAAAAGTAAGAAAATAAGATAAAAAGGTATTTGAATAAGCAAATTTATAAACATCTTTAGGGCATGAAAAAAAAAACTAATATAAAAGAGTTTTTATAAATCATCTTTATATATAAATTAATTTTAACTAAAAAAGATTTTTTTTTCTTTCTCAAATGATTTCTTATTAGTTGATGCATTACCATTAAACTGAAAAAAAATTGCTTATGACTATAAAGTCTCTATTTAAATTTTTACCCATACGCTCTTCATTTTTAACTTCATCACAAAAATGATGATAACATAAAACTTGAAATGTAAATCTTTGTCTGCAACTATTTATGAAACATGTTTATCTTTTACTATGTAACCATCACTGAGCAATGATTTTCACAACCTATGAAGAAATTACTTCTTGGAAGAGATTTGAAAACGTTGCTGCGGTGCTTACCCAACAATGAAAGCGCCATCTCAACAGCTTCCAATTTTAAAATCAGAAAATCCAATGAATATTCCTCAACATCCCTTTCACACTAACCTCTTCCAATTGCACCACCTGCGCCATTTGTTTAGTGCTTAAGATGACCAAATCCTCATTATTTTAATCTAATGATTCTCTTTGCTTCTTTCAAAAGCTAGAAACTTTTCTTACTTTTAAACCTGCCCATTAAACTCCCACGCGGTTTCTAACCATTGAAGCCTTCATTTACCGCCGCAACATTTCCACTTTGGTTGCACACAAGAGACAAACGAATGGTGCAAAGAATCTTTAGAGAATTTATTTTTCACTATTAGATGCCACTGTTCTGATATTTGTTTAATTTAGTGGGAAAAAGAATTTACTATTAAGCTTGTCATGGAACAAAGTAAATACTGAGTCGTACCACAGTTTGTTTTTCTGTAGAAGTGTTTTTGTGAAGTTTCACGTGTTAATTGTTACAGGGACCTGTTCCTGTGTTGCATGTTAGTTTTAGTCTTTTGGATAAAACAGTTTCTGCACTGATACTCATAACTCTTTGTTTTTTTCTCCCTTTTATAAAGTAATATTTGCTAGTTTGACAGAGTTTAGAGGCTTGTATTGTGGGGTTGAATTTTCAGAGAGTGATATATACGTTTGAAAAATGAAGTAGGTTATTTATTCATCTGGTTTTGGATGATGATATTATCATATACGACACAGAGTTCAGCAGAAAGCTTTGCTGTGAAACCTGAAAGGCTGAACCAAAGTTGAGTTGAAAGCAGTATCAAGCAGCTTCAAGTGTTGATCTGAGGCACAAGGAAATGGAAGGGAGGGGGTTTTCTGGTTTATACAAGAACTCAAGTGAGGAGTTGTTCCTGAAGACAGTGATGGAGAGTCCTATTGGTATGCCAGTGCCTACCATGGATATGTTGGGTTTCAAGGCTGTTTCACAAAGCTTCCGCACTGACAGTGAGGAACTCTTTAAACGTTGGTTAACAAATGGAGAGGCAAGCGACTACATATGATATATGATCATGTTACTTTGATGTTTATTGTTTATGTTCTTGTTTGTGTTGAGTATAAGATCAAAGCAGGAAAATTTCCATGATGCCATTTTGCTGCATATTTTCTTTTCAAGATTCTAAAGAATTCCTGAACTCCATATCTCTTTCTACTGTATATTTGAGCTTGACTTTGTACTTCAAGTACTGTTGTGATTTCTGCAAATACAAAATAATATGACACATCTTCAGTTTTCTTGATGATGAATTAATGCTATGTAGCCATTTTTTTGACTATGGAACTTGTACTTGGATGCTTCTTACCTTATGTTTTTTCATGCTTCATTTCTGCTTTCACTTTCTTTCAATTGATGATATCTGTTTCCTAAATCAGGGATACAATTCATCAAGCATGGGACTAAACAGTCGATTATCAAAGAGGTGAGTATGTTAGTGAAAGAAACACATTTTATTAGTATTAATTAGGTGAACTTCAGAATTAAAAAAGGTATGTCTATCATGACAGTATTAATCAAGATATTCAGTTGCAATTAACTGTGGTTTTCCGGTTCATCCTTCATTGAATCATTGTTTCAAAAATTTTAAACTTAAATTATATATTTTCTGGGACAACACACGAATTTCCTGATGCATAAGTCCTTATCCGTGTTTTGTTTTGAATCTGTGATTGTGTTGTAACTGCAGGATCTCCACTGAACTAGCAAATAATGTGTCTAGTCAGCAACATGTTAATGTAGCTTCAGAGGGAAGAAACAATGACAAATTATACACGCAAAATAACCCTTTGGACAATGATGTTTCAGGTGACATCAATTTTCAAATCGGGTAATTGTTGTAGTCTTCCTCAAACTGCTATACGGATGAAATCTTTGTAAACCTAATTTTATTCCATTGGACTTTATTGTTTCTTCCTTATTATCTTTATTGTGATTTTCTTTGTCAGCAATTCAATAAATGATATGATTTAGAAAGTAGTTCAATATTATTGCTTTTCTGACAGCCAATTTTTTTCAGAGATCCTGTTAGAGAACTACAATCTAGCAGTGACCTGTTTCTGGCCAAGGTTTGTATATGCTAAACTCATTGCTTAAGCTTTAGTTTCACAAAGCTTCATGGTCATTCAATGTATAATTATTAATGCAGGCATGGTTTCTTAGTGATCAAAGAGTAACAAGAAGCCGGTCCTCTGAATTGAGGTACCATTAACACACCCTCTATATTTCTGTTCTTCAAAGTCATGTTTACAAGAGGCACTTCAAATTATCACCTTGCACTATATTAGTTCATCTGTTGGTTTTTCTATGGTTACACTAGATCCTGAAGTTTTATATTTTTACTTCATTGTTGTTGAGTTAATGAACTATTTGTCTGAGAAATTTAGAAGCACTTATTTGCAGGCGGAGGTACACTGAAATGCAAAATGCTCAAACAAAACAAGGAATGGAATCAATGAGCATGGCCCCTCAACATGTAGTGGACACTAACAAACAAGAAATTGCAAATTTTAATGGTTTTGATTACATTACTGTGTGTGAGCTTCCAAGCCAAAAGGGATCATTCATGTCTCCATCCAACTCATCTTCTTCTACCTTCCACGCTCATCAATTGGTTAATGCTGATAAAGTATCATCTTGTGTAAGTATGCTAAAGGGTACATTACAACGCAAGAGACTATGGAACCAAGTTGAGAAAGAAGCTGCTGGAGATAGCTTAAATGGACTTTTTTGTCATCAAGAACCACTTTTCCAGATTGGCTTTAGTGAAGAACAAGAAAATTGGAATCATCAAAAGCTAATAAATGTGCAAGGAGCCTCTACTGGTCAAATTAAGGATCCTGGAGTTTACTTCGGCTCAGATGGTTTTGCAAATCAGACAAACCAAACATATGTGGGAAATGCTTCCCGGGAACCTTCTCAAAGTGAATCCTCTGCTGCTGCACCAGTAATCTCTTCTGGTTTAGATGCATGTGAAGGTCCCAGCAATTCAAATCAAAATCTTTGTGAAAGCTCGTGGAAACAAGTGGGAGTGAGCAGAAGTTCAGAAAATACTCAAAACAGAGTTAAAGGTATAAAAATTACTTGATGATAGAGTTGCATTATTTTGCCTACATCATTGTTCATTTCACTTCTTGTACCATATTCATTTGCTTTGGTATTTCTATCTATTTTTTCACCAGTTGTATGAGGTCAACAAAAGATTGATACACGCACGTGCTGCCTCATTTTGAGCCATACTTTTAACATCTTGCCTAATTATTAAGTTTTGGAAAAAGTAATATGGATGGAACATTATGCTCAGGAATTGAAATCAGTTGAATTTTGGTAGCATTTTATATGAATGTCAATACACCAAAGCAGTGACTACTAACTTGAAGCCCCCACAGGAAATACTTCAGTTTTCTTATACAATCATACTTAGCACACAAATATCATATTAGATCAAAATCCTTTACACAAAACATATTTGGTCAAAAATGATTTTTTTTCTTGATTAGTTAACTTTCTATGTCCATTTATTTTTATTACACTGTTTTCTGTGGAAATGCAGGTGTCAGAGAACAGATAATGGATAATATAAAAGATGACCGGAAGGTATTACCTATTTTATTTCAATTGTGACTTTACCAAGAGATTTTAACTTTTTTTTTTTAAATATGAATTAATCTGGTTAAATTATGCAGAGGAAAAGTCTAGAAAGATACGGATCTGTAACATCAGCTGTTTCAGGTAGCTATTTATTTTATATGAAGTGAAGTTACTTTGCTCAAAAGAATACTTCATAACTTTGATTCTCTGTATTGCTTGACCTGTTGTGAAGCTTTTGACCTTAATTTTAGAAAACTCAGGTCAACATTATTAGCAAGCAATGCCATAGTTTTTTTGCTAATAGCTCTTTCTTTCAATGAACACTTATGCAAATAGCTTTACCTGGTCAAATCTTGCAGGGTAGACATTTTTCTTTGTAGTTCAAAGATTTAATTTTACCGCAAATTTCCCCTTCTGGTCAATGTCAAACAGCATTTTATGTTATTTAGAGAAAGTGCTGAATTTTAAGCTGTTCTTTTCATGATTTGACAATGACCCTCTTACCAAATGATTGTGCAGAGGAGAAAGTTGACACCACAAAAAAGCGTAGAGTGGAACGTTCAAGGAAGTATGTGGAAATAAACAGATAGTCTAATCCTACGTAATATTGTATTTGTTCTAGTTTTAACCTCTTCAAGGCTTATTCTAATGTTAACATTGTGAAGCAGAATGGCTGAGGCAAAGGAAAGAAATTTGACACCATCAGTTCCTTCTGACATGCAAGCTGTCTTGAAGCGGTGCGAAACCCTTGAGAAGGAAGTTCGATCACTGAAACTTAACTTGTCCTTCATGAATAGGTAATCAAAATCAAGTCGCTATTAGTCTATAATGTGTTTTGGTTGCCTTAATCCACCAATTATATACAAGAACCAAAATCATTGTTCTAAAAATATAGAGACTAAAATTAGTTTTAACTTAAAACATATTTTAACTTGGATAATACGAAACTCGACATATCTCTTCAGGTCCGATACATTTCAGTGAAATGTCTACTTCAAAAAATATTTTGTTGGATATTTAATAATTTTAACACGATTTCAACACTTGCTAATACAATAATTTTCTAAAAACTCATAAATTTATTATACAAGTTTTTATTATGATTATAAAAATAAAAATCAAATCATATATATAATCAGGATTATTTTGATTTTATATGTTTCTTTTTATTTTTTGAATTTTAAATAGATGAATTATATTTATTTTTTATTATATTTGACTAATCTTATTTATAGATGATTTTTGAATATATAAATTTTGATTGTCAATTTATATAATTTACTATAAGTTGATATAGTATATACATATGTGTTCCTGTATCATATATTTTGAAGATTACATATTGAAGTGTTTGTATCTGTGCGATAGTCACTTTTGCTTGGATTAAATACAAATGCATATATCCTACACAAGATTGCCTATTAGCAGTTTTAAACTTTGTGTGGACCATGCAAAAGGACTAAATAAATTTGATATACTGAAGTGATGCACTGTAAATTTTCAGGAAGGATTCTGAGCAGACAAAGCAGATAGAGGACCTTCAGAAACAGAATGAAGACTTGGCAGATGAAAAGGAGCGTCTCCTTGAAGAGATTGAAAGAATTCTTTCTGAAACTGGAAAGATCTAATCTTTTGTTTTCCTACTACATTCTGCTGAGAAACTATATAGTGTTCGGACAAGCTATGACCAAAAATCTTAGCACAGTTAACTTAAGGCGGACACGGTTTAGACCATTTGATGGTAAATAGTGAACCTCTGAATTCTCTTCTCTTGGTAAAATATAAATGCTTGGATCTCTAAATTATTAGTTGTGATAATGTGTTTGGTAAAATCTAACTCATGGTCATTCATCCACAATCTGTATGCTTCTAAGGGATTTAGAGTCTTAGATGAGTGCATGACATTATTATGATTGGAAGATATGTCCTTGAATTTTTCATCTAAGAAAATTAGAAGAATATGTTTTATCTGTGTTTGTTTCTATAATCCATCAAATTATAATATATCTTGAATTATCTTTAAAGTTTACTTACATAATATTATACCATAATTTATCAATAACTTATTCTAACTAGAAATTAATTAAAAATGCTGTGTACTCCTTGAATATATTAAACAATATTTTTTCCTTTCTTAATATTTAAAATTCAATCTACATGAATTTTTTTAGGTTAAAATGTACAACAAGTATTTGTAAATTCTCTTAAGCACAATTACAAAAATATTGCCGTTATTTATACCAAATTTATGACTTCATTTGTGTTTTAGTCACAATAATTAACTAATGAGTGAAAGGTTTAACTGAACATTAGGTTTCATTGTTTTTAACTAAAATAATTTTTTTAAATGTAAAAAATGTTATTATATTTAATTAAATTGTAAAGAAACATTATTAATGGCTATTTTTTTAAAAATAATTGAATACAACAATATTTTGTATTTAAAATGTATTTTAATTGAAAACATTAAAAAATATTTAATAGTAACTAATTGTCACTTATTTTTTTCATGGAGTAATGTCTAGGCAATCATTTAGTGGATTAGTTAACAGATGTAAGTAAAACTCAAACTAAACTACATTTAATGTGTTAAGAGCAATTATTTTTTTGCAATTTAACTAAAAGTAAAAATCGACAACATTTATTATATGAAAATATATAATGAATTAATAAGTCATTACAATAATATTTATGTAAGCGTATACTAATAAAATTAGTTAAATCCGATGTTATAATTGAAAAATTTGTTTATGTATGCTATAAATATCATATATTACAGTATTTACTTGAAAAAAATACTTTCTTAATTTTTTTTTGTGTTACATCATTAAAAAACTGCAAAATTATTTTAAAAAGTCATTACAATAATAACAAATTTAAATGATTGTATTTTCAATATTAAAAAAATTGAATTAAACGAAACATAAACCGAATCAATTTCTAAGTAAATAAAAAAAAAAGTTATAAGTTCGAAAACAACTTTAAATATTAAAAAAAGGAAAGTCATATGTCTCGACTTTCAATATATTAAAAAAAACATGAAAGTCATGTTATGTGATGACTTTGATATTGAAAAACTTCATATGAGATCATATGACTTTTAAGAGTATGAGAAAATAAAAAATAAAAGTAGTGTGATTACATATAATTTCTTCTAAAAAGAATTTAAGTCGAATTTTTGTTTTGAAAATTCGTCATAAATATTAAAAAAGGAATTGTTACCTACAAAAGTAATGAATTGAATACTTTTTTTTTTTTCATTATGGACTAATGCATTTAAATACGACTTATCTGTTTACATGACTTTTTTTTTTTTTTAAATTTAAACATTCTGATAAATTCCAAAAAATTACACGACTTTGTTAAATTAACCTCACACTCACATTGGTACATAACTCCTCTTTCCTCACTTATCATCGCTTTGCAAAATCACACCACCCTCTGCACTTTTGTAACATTTATCTCAATTTCAAAATTAGAGTTAAACCAATTTGTTAAGAAACTTGACTTTATTCAAACAGAAACTAATATTTAGCAACTTGAGTACTTGTGGAGTATATAATTAAAAGATTATTTCATACAACTAATCTATGAATAGGACTTGTAAACTATGCTTTTTTTAGTAGCTAAAATTTAATATTATTCTAATTTTGGTTCTTCAAATTTTAAAAATCTTATTTTAATTCTTTAAAATTAAGAAGACATAATTTTAATGTCTAAAAATATATTAGAGGACTAAAATAGTTTTTCTAAACTGTTTTTATTCTTAAGAACTAAATCCTTATTTTACTCAATTTTGAGAGATTACAATAAATTATTTTATTTAAGAAACAAAAAATAATTTATGTTCCAAATTTAAGAGACTAAAATAATTAAACCTATTCACAATATTTAAGGTAGTAACTATACCTCTTTTTCCAACACATTTTTTTTTTATTTTGAAAAAGTAAAATGAGATAAAAAAGAGGCCGGAAATGAGGAAAATTTTAAGACCTGGTATTTAATAAAGCTGATTAAGGTACAATTAATTAGAAAACAACATTGTATAATCACGTTAAATTTATATTATAAATACATATTAAACTAAAAAATATTTAATTATATCTTTTTATCATATTATTTATTTATTTAATTTAATTTGGTATCTATATTTAAAAAGAGATCAATAAGTCCTTCAATTTAAAAAAATACAACAATATGACAGATTCAGGGTTCAATTAAGTTATTGAATTTTTAAAAATGCCACAATATAACCCTTTCATCAGTTAAATTTGATGCTTTTAGTTTTATAAATTGGTCATTAGGAATACGTTGTTTTAAATTGTATTATTCGAAAACTAAAATCTTTAATATTTATTTGTTAACAATTTTACTGTTAATTATATGAAATATGATCCTATTGTTGCGCTTAAACGTGTTGGTCTTGAATCTTTTATTAATAATAAAATCATATTAAATACAATAAATAAATAATAGGATTAAAATATAATTAAACTTAAAAATAATCATATCTTAAATTCTAGTTCTTTAATTTCCACTGGACTCTGTTCATTAAAATTACTTTCAAATTTTGTTGCTTTCTTTTAATTTCAACACACTTAAATTCCACTTCTTTTCTTTTGTTTAAACTTTTAAGATTTACGCATTTATGTTTTCGGTTCTTTTATGTTCTTGAACGGGCATGTTTCCCATACAATTGCTATTCAAATCTTGATTTATTCTCAGAACACTTCAAAGTTTTTGATTCAGAGTTTTCAATATGATCATTTAGAATCAAATCATAAAATTGTTATTACTTGAGTCAAATTGCAATGCTAAACAATAATTCAAGAAACAAATTTGACTATAACATTTTGAAAGAGTGGCTCGACACTTACTCGTGTACTAATTTTACATATCAAAAAGATATATGAATATGATACTATCAAACAATTTACTTAAATTAGCAGTCAAACAAAATATATGAATATGATACTGTTGACCAATCAGTGGAAATTAACATTCAAACAATTGATTAAAATGATACGTCAATTGTTATCTCTAATTATGCTTAATCTAATAAGGTCCTTGAAGATACAAAATGGTGTACGAAATATCAAAAACATCAAAAGTTGTCAATATAGTGAACCACTTTATATACGTTCTCAATCTTCAGGATCATTTTAGATAGCCTGATAAGCAAACTCTGAAATAAGTGTAACAGATACTATTTGCATCATGCATTTGAAGAATGAAGAGATAGCTGCAATTTCAATAATATGTTGAGTAAATAAAGTTTTTTTTTTTATCAAGGTACATGTATTATTGTCATGTGACTTAATACATTAAATTTAACAATTTATGTAGTAGAACATTTATTAATTAACATTGACGAATAATTTGCTTCGCAAATGAGGAAAACTTTTAAAAATGGTGCAATTCAGCCAAAAGATTACCAAAATTGGCATATTTTGAAAAAACTACCCATATAGGTAAATCCTGACAATATGACATACATGATATATATATATATATGATACAATTGTGGATTTGTGAAAATGAAGTCGTGTATGCTTGACACAATATAAGAAAAGTAAAGTTGTAATTGACATTCATGACTTTGATTAATATTAATCAATATTTATTTAAAATAGAAAATAAACGATTAATCAAAGTCGTGTGTCAAACACGACTTCACCTTTCACACTGCACTTTTACAAATTTAAAATCGTGTCATTCAAGTTATGTCCTGCTGACACAAGTTACTCGTATGGATAATTTTTTTAATATCTGCCCATTTCGGTAATTCTTTTGGCAGAATTGCACCATCTTGGAAAATTTTCCCAACTGACTCGAATGTTCAAGGTTAAATTACAGTTTTCCTTTCATGACGATGACATCAAACATGAAAAATAAATGCTAATTCCATTTCATTCTCATGTCACTAAAATCATTCCAACAAACCAAATGCTACCGTAATGACTTCTACAACTTTTTTAACTAGTGCATAGGTGACTCACCAGCATTTCAAACAGATCCCACATATAAGATACAATTACTATTTTAACTAAGCTGAACATTCTTTCTTTTAATAGTAAATGAGTCCATTTACTGTAAACTAATGCAGTTTTAATTCCTCCCCTCCTCGAACTATACATGACTTCGTTACATGGAGCGACACTCATTTATCATGGGACAAGAATATCACCTGCTGCAGTCATAATATTACATTGGGATTCTGTGAAAAGGACACTGCTCTTCTTAAAAACCAGTGCTATAATTTAGGGAAACTAAATATGTCCATGAGACCAAGTCTCTTCCCATATTCTATAGCTAACCAAGCCACAAAAGATAAGTATGCCAAAAGAAAACAAGCGCGCCTGAGGAGAACAGCATTGACACGCCAAGGAAATATCCATGTTGTGAAAGATTGATATATAGACGATAGCAGTATATGTACGAATCTAATGAAGGTTATGGAGATCAATGAAGTTAAGAATCCACTTACAATTCCAGCTAAAGTTTCCCACCTCCAATTCTTGGTCCTTCCTCTACTGGAAAACCAGGATATTGCCATCTCCATCGCCCTGATAGGATATCCATACTTATAAGATAACTGTTTGATAAAAATTCTGTTTTCAAACATAATCATTATCTTGATATAAAAAAATACAATGTACAATTTGTAAATTTAGGTTGTCAATACTGCACTTTCATGGAAGCAATGACAGCTCTTATAGCATGACAGATTGGGGGCAATGACCACCCCACCTATGACTCTGGAATCAAATTCAATACTCATTCGAGCCTTGTTCTGATATGGTTTGCTTAATGAATAGGATATAACCCAAAGTTCATTGGCTTTATACATAATTAACGACTCAGAACATATAACAGACCGACCAAGTTTCTGTAGTAAACAACGTTAGCGGAAATAAAAGGTAGTAATCCAATTCAACCCCATACGAAGTAAACTAGCTTTCACTGTGTTCACAATCGACATCACTAACTTGTTATGATCGGCGGGGATTTTCATATTTTTCTTCATAAAAACATCTTAACCATGAGAAACGACTCTATATCTCAACACTTCCTGTCTAGAAACGATAATAATCATGTGTTCACAGAACCTTTTGTACAAAAAATATCAACTAGAGATTTTATATGTGGACTAAAGATTGTTTGAAAAAAAAAAAAAAAATTCTCCGCTATTTGTTTTCTTGGGTATATCAAGGAGTTATCATGAATTAATCAGTTGAACATATGAATTTGAGTTTTTGACCTAAATCCCCACCAACCTATGCCAAGTTTATTTGCCCTCTTCAACTAAACAAGCCTGGTTACACATGTGGGTGGCCATAAAGAACTCATCAACGGCGTGGATACTTTTTTTGAGACTTTAACTGTTTGTATTAAATAATAATGGTAGGACCCCAAGAGTAAACAAGGTGTGTGGACAAAAGCGGGTGCCGTAGGAAATCGTAGCTAATAGAGAGAGGATGGAATATTAATTCCTACGTAACTATCTGCTGAGCTGGCAAGAAGAATGGGGAGCATGAGAATTCTGTTGTGGAGACTATACAACACAGCAGGCAGTAGGACGTGAGAGGGAGTCGGGACACTCAGGAAAGAGTGAGCACTCTCAAATTGCCTAGGCTACTTTGTTCATTCATTTCTTTAGCATTCAGAACCCTTATCACCCTGATACAGATGCCTCAGATTTGGATTACAGTATACAAAATTCTATTATTTCTGACATAAAACAAAAATCCAACTAAAAGTTTAACAGAAAATGATAACTCTTGAAAATGTTAGGCTTACAGTTATTAGATTCAGAGTTCTCATTCTGCAGTCCCGTTTTAATTTAGTAATATAACCTATACTTTCATAAAAAATGAACAGTTGAATATATGAAAATAATATAGACTACTCACATGGTAGAATATTGTCTACTCTTTTCAAGAGTAGACTGCTGGTGGGCATGACAACCAAAAAGATTATCTTGAGGTAAACGAACTTTGGAAATGCCAGATGTGTACCAGCAATTATAAGTCTCATTGACCTAATAAAGGAAAGCAAAAATTAAATATCAAATAATATTTTGAACTCTGTTGAACTGGTAAATATTGCAATTTTTATTATATATGACGTCATTATGAAATATACATCCAATCAAAGAGGTTCAGCTAGACAACATAATACAAAAGGCCACAAGTTGAGACCCCTACCTTAAATTTATACTGCGTCAGCCATGCAGCACCAAAATTAGGCCTGCAATAAAGAGGAAGGGCCTCATTTGGAGCCTCAGCAAATGCAACGTGTGTCTGACCAGAAAAGTGATCTTTATATTCCACCTGAAACAATGATAATATGTATTATTTATAGCTATCCAAGAGAATTGCCTAACTCTCTAGTCATCATAATCATTAAAAAATAAACCATAGATGAGCTGTGTACACACTGATGCACAATGCATTGGTCGTCAGATATGCTAGCATGCTCTATATTTAGATATATGTCACATGGATCAGAAGAGAAAACCATGTAAGTTTTTCAATCAAAAGAGATGAGCATATCAAGCAAGATAGATCAGAAAGGATATCATTCAGCACTAATAAGTTAATAACTAACAGCCTAACACCTAAGTTCTTGAAAGGACTACTACTAACAGTTAGCCACAGGTTCACAGACCATAGAAAACTTTTATCACTGATTACTACTAAAGTTTTGTGAGGTTCTATCTCAGAAATACAGTCCCAACCTCTTTACATTGTTCTAAATTATTGATGAATGTTGGATTTATCCTTAGACTTTGGAGCAGTTCTATTGACAAATTTTTGAGAGGGTGAGACTAGCAAATGAGGGGAAAAAAACTTAAGACAGTGAGTAATTTCTATAGCTCTTTAGGATATTCAGATGAAGGCGACAGATTGAAATTTCCAGGGCGTTTCTCTCTGTCCTGCCAGGTGATCTGACTATTGGAGAGCTTTACTGCCCAATGAACTTGTTTATTAACACTAGTTTCCATTTCATAGTCATTGTTAGGGATAAAATTCATCCTCCTTCTCAATCTTAAAGCAAAAAAAAAAAATCTGCTTTCGCTAAAATAATAAAAACGTTAACTAGTTATAATAACCTTGAATACTGAAGCCCAATAGTAATCATAACGGCAGCGAAATTTGTTTCTTTCAAAATGCTGAAACACATCCTTTGCTTTATAATTTAACAATCCAAGCTCGCAAATCTTAGATGACCTGACATCAACACCTGTAAAATAATTATGAAATACAGTTTAGACTGAAGTAAAAAAGCAATAACACATTCAATTATATTTGAAGCAAGCGACTATTACCAATCACACAAAGATCAGTATGCAAAACATAATCAAATCAATCATAAGGAAGTGTAAGCAATTTGAAGGAAGCATGGATAATTTGCATGCCTTTTCGAAAATCAATTAAAGGAAATAAATGCATATACATATTTGCTATCAAGATAAAAGAAACAATCATGACTGCTTTGTTCAAGATAAAACTTAACAAGGGCTGTCATGCATCTACACCAGAAGGCCTCAAAAGTATAATCAAATTCATCACAAGGGAAAATTTGGGTAAAAGCAATGTCTAAGGCTTCTTAAATTGTTATTAAAGCAATACACATGCATCATAAACAAAAATTGTACAACTACATGCTTTACACAAAGCAGGTCAGCATTTCCCAGTTCCCACGTCATTTTGAAGTTCAATATAACCACTTTGAACTGAAAATTAAGTAATCAAGCAGTGTGAGCAGCTAAAATAACTAAGTTAAATTTGTCAATCCAAGCACTTAATCACTTCATCTGCTTTGTTTTTCAGCTTTTAACACCTTCCTACACTTTCCTGTGTCGAAAATACAAAACAAAAAGGGAAAAAAAAAAAAGTTCCCAAACTATGCTTCGAAGATTAACTAACTAACCGGTGGAGACGATTTTGCACTGTGAGGGGAGAGAAATGGGGTTGGGGATAGAGAAATCGGCAAACATCAGAATCAGCAAACCAACCAGAAAGGGAATTGAGAGAAAGAAGAGGAAGGGGAAGACAATCGCAAGAACCCATCGCAGTATGACAAATACGACGCCCTTCTTCTTGGGCGCTTCCTGTTCCTGGGACTGGGAGTGAGAATCAGAAGGATCCATGAATCTGGAAAGGGCTAGACCTCGCCGGAATGGTAGTGGTGTCGATGCCGGTCACCGGTGGCCGGAACCATTTAACCGGTGATCGGAGGAAAGGGGTTTCGGTTGGACAAACACAACGGGAAAGAGATATTTTGTAGGGTGACGGAAACGGGGTTTGATACGTCACGTGGTCATGGTCAAACAAATATCACAAAAGAGTCTATACTCTTGCCTCTTTAAATTTTTGGATATATGTCAATTTCCATCTCCAATATTTGATAAGGTGCTACATTATATCATTAAAAAAATAAAATTCTAACTTAGACACAAACATTTGTTTTTTTATCAATATTTTTATAAAATTTTTCAAAAAGCTAAGATATCTTTTTACTTTTCGAGATAAATTGTAATAAGTTAGTATGATTTTATTATAAAAAAGTTCTTACTTAATTTAAAATGAAATTGTATTATCATTATATGATTTTAATGTAAAATGTGACATTAATTGAAATTGTGTTACGGTTTCGGACAAAATTTAAGTGTAATTTTATTATATTAAAATCAATGTGATAAGATTTTATTAACTTCTTTTTATATAAAATACAACTTGAAATAATTTATCTATAACCGTAATAAAATTCCTTTTTACTCATTTTGTAAAAAAATTACACTAAAATAAAAAAACTTCGAACATTTAGTATGTAAAATGTGACTAGTTTTTCAATTTGATGAATTTTTCTATAATAACGATTAAAATAGATAAAAATATCTTTTTTTTACCAAAATTATGCTAGATATGATTTAAATAGAAAAAATATTACCAACTAGACGACACAAAATAAGATTTAAATAGAAGAAATATTATCAGCTAGATGACATAATTCATGCTAGAATAATATTAATTTGTTTATCATAATTAAAAATAATATTAACATTATAAATTTATGTAAATAAAATAATAAAAATATTTTTTTCAAACAAAATTTTGTTCTCTAATTTCTAATATTATCAAAAATATTATATTTAATTTTAGAAAAATATCGGTATTATAATATAAAAAAATATTATTAACATATTTTTAATATATACTTTTTTTAATTTTCCAATATAAAATGTACCTTAAATAACAATAAATATTTAAAGAATATAGTTGCACAGGAATAACCCATAAATAACAGCAAATATTTTATTGTTATACAGGAATCGCCCATAAAATAACATGTTACACAAATCGCCCAACAGGGAAACGTTTAAAAGCAATCGTTTTTTGTGGCCAAATTAGAAAAAAAAATTCGTAAAAGGTATACTATTTTATCTATCACTTAAATTTAAGCATAAAGTGTATATTTTAATAACAAATTTAATATTAATTATAAAGTTTAAAAATCAAATAAGTCACACTCTCGCGCATAGCTTCAGGGATACGGCGGGAATTTTAAAAAATCCCAATACCCTTTGTGGAAAATTCTGAAATTAATTCCACCATATGCAATTCGCGGTTCCTCTCTCTCTGGAAACTGAACCACTTATGGCGCCTTCTTTAAAATATTCAATCGCGCTAGGGTTTCAATCTTTCTCGTAATCTTTCACTCTCACTCTGCGTTTGATTCGATCCTATTCCTAGGGTTTTCTCATTTCGATCCCTATAATTTCTCCCGGAGAGAAGATCAACAATGGCAGGGTCACTAACGGCCGGAGCGATAAGGGAAATATGCGGTGCCAACTGTTCCAGTGCTTTGAAGCCGGTGTTACAAGTTATAGATTTGAAGCAGGTACAGGCGCAACAAGCCAGCAACACTGAGAGATACCGGCTGGTTCTTTCCGATGGTTCTTTTTACCAGCAAGGCATGCTTGCTACGCAGATGAACGAACTGGTTCGTTCCGGAAAATTGCAGAAAGGTTCCGTGGTTAGACTCGCACAGTTCATCTGCAACGATGTGCAGAACCGCAAGTGAGTTTTAGGTTTTGTCTTTTTAATTTTGTATATTTGTCTTTTTGTGTTTTCGGGGTTGGGAAAATCTTGACCTTGTAGTCCCAGACTGTTTTTAATGGTTTTTATTATGATGTTTCATTATCTACATTGATGTAATGCATGATATTTCAGTGTGGATATTGATATTTACTATTGCTAATGCATTTGATGTTAGTTCGGTATGTTATTGTAAGGTTAGAGATGATGTTCACATTATGTTTTCTTGTGAATAGCTTAGGAGAAAGATTGTTGGAACATGGTGGTTACTTTTGTGATGGTTGTGTAGTTCCGTGAAAGGAATAGGCTATTCCCAGATGCCTATGTTGGTTTTTATTGTTGTAAACTAGTTGAGTGCTTTGCTGCTCAGTAAAAGACAGTTTTGCTTGTTAATTATAGCTTTTTGCTTGTTAATTATAGCTGTATTTCTTTCATATCAGGGTTGGCTAATGATTTGACTGTTTATATTTTGTAAACAGGATTATTGTCATAATTGACCTAGATGTTGTATTGGAAAAATGTGAACTGATTGGAGAACCTGTTACGTTACCAAAAGATGGAGCTACTGGCACTACTCAATCAGGAGTCACCTCTGAAAATTCACAAACTCTTCATAACCGTTCACACTCAGGCGGCTTGGCTGCTAGACCGAACTTGTCTGGACCATCTCCAGATCATCCAAGAGTGAATGCTTCTGCCAGTAGTGTTTATACTGGTATTTCCAACTCCGGATCTAGTTATTCTAGTAATCAACCTCCTACGTATCCTAAAGTAGAACCTGGAGTTAATTTGTCGAGATCAACACCATTCACTGGATCTCATGCCCGTCCACCTCAGCCTATGTATCGGCAGCCATCTCCAATGTACACTAACAGAGGGCCAATTGGAAAAAATGAAGCTCCTACCAGGATTATTCCAATAGCAGCATTAAATCCTTACCAAAATATGTGGACTATTAAAGCCAGGGTAACAGCTAAGGGAGAACTCAGGCACTATAACAATGCTCGAGGTGATGGCAAGGTGTTTTCATTTGATCTTTTGGATTCTGAGGGTGGAGAAATTCGAGCAACTTGCTTCAATAGTGTGGCTGATCAGTTCTATAATTTAATTGAAGCCGGTAAGGTATACCTACTTTCTAGGGGAAGTGTAAAGCCAGCTCAGAAGAATTTCAATCACCTTCCCAATGATCAAGAGCTAACCCTTGATATGACATCAATTATACAGCCATGCCCGGATGATGATAACTCAATTCCAAAACAGACTTTTAATTTTCGCCCCATTAGTGAAATTGAAAATTTGGAAAGCAACAGCATTGTGGATGTGATTGGTGTGGTGACTTCAATTAGTCCCACAACTTCAATCATGAGAAAAAATGGCACTGAAACTCAGAAGAGAACTCTCCAGTTGAAAGACATGTCTGGCCGTAGTGTTGAGTTAACTTTATGGGGAAATTTTTGCAACGTGGAAGGACAAAGGCTGCAAAATATCTGTGATGATGGGTCATTTCCAGTATTGGCTACAAAAGCTGTCAGAGTTAATGATTTCAATGGAAAGTCGGTTGGGACTATAATGACTAGCCTGCTGTTCATAGAGCCTGATTTTCCAGAGGCTTACACACTTAAAAGATGGTTTGAAAATGAAGGGAAGAATGTTCCAACTCTCTCTATTTCTAAAGATACATCTAGTTTTCCTAAGAATGATAATCGGAAGACTGTATCTCAAATTAAAGACGAGAGGTTAGGGACTTCAGAGAAGCCTGATTGGATATCTGTCTGTGCAACTATTTTATACATTAAGTGTGATAACTTCTGTTATCCAGGATGTCCTATCATGATAGGGGATAGGCAATGTAACAAAAAAGTGACTAATAATGGTGATGGAAAATGGATTTGTGATAGGTGTAACCAATCTGTTGACGCTTGTGATTATAGGTACATACTGTCATTCCAGATAATGGATCACACAGGTGTAACATGGGTTACTGCTTTCCAAGAGAGTGGTGAGGAGATCATGGGTGTGCCTGCAAAAGATTTGTATTATCTGAAGTATGAAGAGCAAGATGATGAAAGATTTGCTGAAATCATCCGGAAGATTCTCTTCAGCGAGTATGTGTTCAAGTTGAAAGTAAGGGAGGAGACATTCAGTGATGAACAACGCGTTAAGTCAACGGTAGTTAAAGCAGAAAAGGTAAACTATGCATCTAAATCCAGAGTTAGTTTGGAATTGATTGATAAAATCTTGACTGGGAGATCAGAAGGTACTACCGCCGTTCCAAAGTCGGTATCTGTTAATACTGGAGTGGGGAGTGTTGAATCTGGACAAGTAGCGCCATCAGCTTATAAGACAGTAAAGAGTAGCACTGATAGCAGTAGAGATTTTGGGATGCCAGCAAATCAAGTGGGTCAACAGTATGGAAACCAATATGGCAATTTTGCTTCAGCAGGTGCTCCTACTGCATATACATCATGCACTAACTGTGGAGGTTCTGGTCATACCTCTATTCTTTGCCCAAATATTAGAAATCTGCCTGGACAGTCTTCAGGAGGGGGCTTTTCCAACAGGGCATCATATGGTGGATCAGGTGGTGGTGCTTCTGGTGAATGCTTTAAATGCCATCAGCCTGGCCACTGGGCAAGAGACTGTCCTGGTTCGAGTGCAGCATCATATGGAAGTGGTAATACAATTCAGGGAAGATATGGTAATGCTCAAAAGCAACAGTTTGGAGGATATTGAAATTTTGCAAGCCCTTATTTTGCCTTTCTTTTTTTGGGGCTCATTTTCATTTGTTTCAGTTCCTGGCTTAAATATGTAAGCAGTCTAATTCACTCTGTATATACAGGACATAATTATGCCCTATTAGTGTGACGTTACTGACTATGCAAACTTTGTCTGTTAATTTCGACCATTGATGCAGTTTGATGTTTTGGAAATATGGTTAAAACCATCCTTTTTTTTTATAACTAAGGTTGATAATTAGAAAAAAAAAAAAAACATATAAACTTTGGCAGCTTATATCAAATGATGACTTTATTTAAGGGTAGATTTAGATTTGGCGTAACAATATAATTTTCATCATATCATATGATTACTAATTGTTGGAAACAAAGTTGTATCGAAAGTTCCCATTAGTTACTAATTTTTTTAAAATATATTATTTTTTATTATTATATTTATATTGTATGGTAAAATAATTATTTTAATAAAATATTTTAATTTGAAAGTTATTATTATAATAGAGATTATGATAATAAAAACAAGTCTTGTATAATTATAATCTAATTATCCTTAATCTTAAAATTATTATAAAAAAAGTTATCATAATAATTTAAAAATGTGTGATAGTATGGGTGGAATGAATATTAACAGATCTTATTTATTAACTGATGCTCATCAGATTTCTTCATGACTAATATTATTTTCTAAATTCAATGAGAGATCTTAAGAAAAAAATAATTTTTTTCTTTAATCTAAAATTATTATGATAATTGACAAACTATTTGTCATATTTTATTTTTGGAGATCATTTTCTAAATTACTTATTGAATAAATATTTGATATAACTATATACTTAAAGGACTAATAACTGTTCCAAAAAAGATTCATCAATTTTAGATAACGACTTGGAGTTCTATAACAGAATTAAAACTTTAGTTAAGATAAATTAAATGAAAGAAAAAAAATTATTTTCTCAAGTCATTCATGATAAATTAATTGATTGGAGTTTGATATTTATACTATATTATAGAACTAAGTTAGAGCTGTAAAGGGTAAAATAAAATATTGTGTGAATTTCTTTTATAATTAGTGAAAGTAAAATAGTATTACATCATTTTATTCCAACGTCGAGAAGTATTAATATATTAATTTGATTAATGTATTATTGACTTAATTTTAAATTCACATTATCACATGCAAACGAGTGTTCTAATTTTTTTAAGAGATTAATGTTTGATTATTAAATTAAATAATTTAATATGATAAAAATTATTATTATACATAATATTATTATATTATTTACCAACATAAAATACAATTAGTATAAAGAAAATATTCTTATTCCGAGATTGATTATATATCATCATAAAATAACAAATGTTATTATTATTATTATTATTACACATATATAATAATAAAATTATATAATTGATTTGTTAAGAAATTAAAAATGTTATTATATATTTAGAAATAAAATATATTATTGTTATTTTGTTAATATAAAAAATAATAAATATTATTATCTATTTTAAAAAAGGAATATATTATGATTTTCAATTTGATTTATTGATTATAGAAAAGAAAAAATATTGTTATTATGTTTATTTTGATTTTCTAAGGATGAAAATTAGTTTTTTCCAAAACATTATAAGTATTATAAGGTGTATATTTTGAATATACAATTATCACTCTCCCTTCCCATATCATAATGTTTTAACAGGTACTTAGAAGAAATTTTAGTGCTTCAAAAATTTATTAACAGGTAGATATACCTATGTATTAATTAATTTGTTTTCCATTTTATGTAATTGAAATATAAAATAAATCTTTTATTTTTCGTCCTTCTTTATTATTATTATTATTCCAACTTGTTCTTCTCGGAGCATTGCTAAACTGAATTTTAATATTCATTCCTCTCATGTCATGGTCATGGTGACGTCCAAAAATCAAATATATGGTGAGAAAGTTTTTCAGAGATATTATATTATTTTCAATTAGCAGAAAATAAAAAAGAAAGTTATAGGAGGATAGCTCTCTATGCAAACCCTTTTCTAGTACAATTATTTATTATAATAAAAAATATAATTTCGAGAAATAAGTAATTAATTAAATAATTATAAAAAGAATTAAACTGAAAGGATAAGCTTGAAGCACCAGGTCCACACAAAAAATGGGCACGTGTCGTTCATCTCTTCAAAACCCGTGTCCTCCCCCTTCCCACGTGCCTGTGGCAGCCACACGTTGTCGCAGTTTTCTGGTTCCGGTATCTTCTTATTCTCGATTTTCGTTTCTCGATTTCGCTTTTCCATAACTTAGTTTCCTTCTCTCTATTCAATCGCTTTCATTATACATACGAGGAGGGAAACGGATTCAGGCTTTTGTTAGGGTTCAAGTTTATCAATATTTTCACGGCTCTCAATTTCTGCAGTTTCTCCATTCTTTTATAATTGATTGATTGGTATGCACTAGAATAGTGTTAGTAATTTGAATTATGATTATTTATTCATGTCCATGTGTATGTGTTATTGTGTAGAACTGTTCGATCGTCGCAGGATACCGTAGCTGTAGAATGTCATTGCATCACGCACTTACAGTTTTTAATTATAGCACAATTTTATCTAACTTTTGTGATTTGTCATACCGTGACATATTTTCCCTGACGTGAACAAGGAACTATGGGGATTCTGTTCTGATATATGAGTATTCCTTTTGTACTTTTAGCTTGTTTGTGGAGAATAATGTGCTTCGTTTTGGTTTGGAAAGCATGTGAGTCTAGAGTGTTTGGCCTCAAATCTGGGATGTAGTTTCTCACATTTACTGAGAGTTAGTAGCTTTAGCCTTAATGTTTTCAACTTGGTTCCTCTCTAGACAGCCAAAGACAATGTAATTTGTTGTTTAATTTAGAAGACAGTGATTGAGAGATAGATATATCCGTTTTCTTCCTTGAAGTTTTTGTTCCCTTTGTAATAGATTCATTGATGCTACCAGTATAGTTTTCTTGTTTGTTACATTTACTCCTTTTAGTTCTTTCATTTCTGTCGTACTTTTCATGGATTTATGTGATTGTGAACTTTTTTCCTTCAAAAATAACATAGATTCTGTCTAAAATAATTGGTTTCATGTCACCTGATTTATGATTTTTTTCCCTGTTTCTATAAGAAATTGGTTCACCAAAACAATGGACTTCTTTTCAAAGGGCATGAACGGGGATGGATCTGAGTGTCCTTTTGATGTGAATGACATTCAAAGGTGCCCATTTTTAAGAAACATCAATGTACCTACAAATTTCTCTTTCTCCCAAGCTAAAATCTCCACTCCTGTAAGCGATTCATCTTTGTGCCCTTCCTATCATTCTCGTGTCTCAGTTAGTTCAAATTTGAGGCAGTATGTGAGCTTATTTCTTCATTTTAATGTTTAGGTGCATGGAGCCAAGGGTCCTATATTTGAAGATGGTCCCAGTTTTGACATGGCATTTAAGCTATTTCATGGGAAGGATGGGGTGATTCCCCTATCTGAGAAATCTGACTTTCTCCGTGGCAGTGCCGAAGCTAATGTTTCTTTGCCTGCTTTCAACCCTCTAGCAGGAAGAGCTGCCACCATAAGTTTGTCAAGCTTTGGACCAGGAGGCCCGTTTAGTTTTGGGAATTTTTCCGACAAATGGAAGAAGCAGAACAAGTCTGAATCCTTAAATAAAAAGGAGCACTCATCTCAGGTAAACATTTGTTTATTTATTTTCTTTTTTCCTTTCTCATGTTTCACACTTGAAAGCATGTTTACTGAAGGAAATTCGTCGTGTCATTTAGCATTTCATCATGAAGTTAGTTTCTGGTAGAAAAAATGTGCTTCTTATTGTAGGCACAAGATCATCAATAATCAATTTGGCTATCATTTTGATAAATTTGAACCCATCTTATTAGCATAACTTTGTAGTTAGTGTTGGCAATCATGATTTTCTTTTCGGGTTGCTTACTAATTATGTTAACTAGTTTATTTGCATTGAATTTTCTTTCTCTGTTGAGCTTCATTCCAGAAGGGAGACGTATCAAAGCACGAGGCCCTTGGAAACGAATGGTTGGCAAACGGAAACTGCCCGATTGCCAAATCTTATAGAGCTGTAAGCAACGTTCTACCCCTTGTTGCAACAGCTTTTCGGCCACCAAGTGGAATGAAGCTTAAATGTCCACCAGCAGTTGTTGCCGCAAGGGCTGCCCTTGCCCGTACAGCCCTTGTGAAAAACTTGCGCCCTCAGCCTCTTCCTGCGAAAATGCTTGTTATTGCAGCTCTGGGCATGGCGGTTAACGTGCCCTTCGGGATGTGGAAGGAACATACCAAGAAATTCTCGTTATCTTGGTTTGTGGCCGTGCATGCTGCTGTTCCCTTTATAGCCATGCTTCGGAAGTCAGTGGTGATGCCTAAATCAGCTATGGCACTGACTATTGCAGCTTCTATCATCGGGCAAGTTATTGGATCGAGAGCTGAGCGTATCCGTCTGAAAACAATCGCTACCGAGATGGGAAAAGTGAAAACAGAGACAGTATGCAGCATGGAAGACTATAGTTCCAAGAAGCTTGGTGATATTAGGGTCAATCGCTGCAGTGCTGAAGAAATGGTCCTCAAGTCGTCACTTCCTGTGAAGGATACAGGATCAGCTTCAACTGCTGGCATGTGTTATTGATCTATAAAGATGGGAAAGAAATGAATTCAAGTTCTATTTTAAACAATGATGATGAACTCATATGTTAATAAAATTGATTAATGTAGATACATAAGCTTTGTAAGCTTTGTGAACTATGTATAACATGAACAGGAATTTAGACATGCAACAACTTTGCTTCCAGAAACGTATCTGGGCAATTGATCACTGAATTCTGATCAAATTTCAGTGTGTATAATGTTATCCATATTTTTATATCTTGTTAAAGTGCATTGTATTTAATGTTTGAAAATATTATCATGTTTTAGATTAATACTCTGATCGTATCTCTCTTGATTCGAGAAATGCAAAATTTAAAAACCTTTGGAAATGATTATGCAAAAGCTTTCTCAAAGTCTCGTAATGAAGGGATCTTCATCTGTTATTGCTCGAGCAGCGTCTAACTGCAATTTCCAAATTTCGTGAAAGGTGACGACAGTGTGTGGGTCAGATGATTATGATATAATTAATACTTTGAGATTATCATCACGCAATGGTTCAGAATTGGATAGCAGTTCTCGATCTGGACAGACTTAGGTTGAATAAGCTCATATTTTACCCTTTTTAAGAGGATGATTTAAAATAAATTTTAATTTTTGTTACAAATGTCATTAGGTAACTATAAATTTTATTATAAAATATTCTGAAATGAATATTCAAAATTGGTTAAATATTCTGAAATCGTTTAAAATTGGGGTTAATTATAGGGCTAGCGACCACCGAGCCAAATCGCCTTCATCTGAATATCCTAAAGAGCTATAGAAATTACTCATTGTTTTATGTTTTCCTCCCATTTGCTCCTCTCACCCTCTCAAAAATTTGGGAATAGAACTGCTCCAAAGTCTAAGGATAATGATATTTTAAGGATAATGATATTTTGTTAATGTTATTATTAATATTATTATATCATACTACAAATTTGTAATATTATGTAATATCTCCTTCGTTAATATTATTGTATTATATCATACTACAAATTTGTTAATACTAATAATTTAATACTACAAATTTGTTAATACAAATAATTTAATAATGATAATAATATTAACAATATTAATAACAGTAGTAGTAATAATAATAATAATAATATAAAGATTTGTATTATATACGAATTTAAATATAACTAAATATGTATGTAATGCTATATGTGAATTCGTATATAAAATTTTGTATATAATATTTTTGATCGATTTTCGTATGAAATATATGAATTTTTTATAGTATAACTTGTTTTTCTTTTTTGCCGATACTCTCCAAAAAGAAATTCAATGTAATTTAGATACAAAAAGTCTTGTTTAATTATGTTTTTCAGGTCATTCTTTGCAAAACCAAATAAATATAAGCAAGTGTCAAATAATTATGAGATACACTCATTACTAATAGACATATAACTCATTACTAATAGACATGTAATGCAAGTATATCATTAATTAAATAAGTTAAAACAGCTATCACATGCAATAAGATGCTTAACAGATGAAAAAAATGCATGAAATGAGATGAGCGAGTAAAACCACCTATCTTAATCAAATCATCATGCTATTACTATGTTTTTATTACTATTGTTAATATCTCTAAACTCTAAGCACAATTGTTCTTATAACTATCATAGTTAAGAATACATAATTATTCTCATATCACAACCTAACAGTACTAGTATTATTATTTAATCTTGTGCATACCATATGATGGTTGGTTTCTTTAATATATCAACATGATGTATATAATTATTATATTTTTTAAAATAAAATATATAAGTTTTATTAAACGTATAAATTTTAAATTTTATTAACTGTTTAGAATAGATAAAAGTTAAAAATTTAATTATTTTTAAATACCTTATAGATTTAAATATTTTTAATGATTCATAATAAAAAAAGTTATATATTAAATATCCAACATATTTATTATTTTCGTCCTTTTCTCTCTAACTTACCAATCAACTAGTTCATTTACTATCTAATTCCTTTGTTAATTCTCTCTTAGAGAGGAAATTAATGAATTAATAGTAAGAGAAGATTAGAGAAGGAAGAAATTAGTTAATTGGTGAACTGAAAATGGAAAGACAAAAGTGTAATATTATCAACAAAAGATAAACTAGTTAGATAAAAGTAAAAGTATTTTAAAAATTCAATGAAAATTTTAATTAAATTTTAATTAATAATATCTAAGTTTATGAATTACTTAAAAGTTAATTAAGTTAAAATGAAATCATATTATTATCATATTATTGTTAACTTAATTCTTCTTATACTAACAGAAAAAAATATATTCATATGAAATTTGAAATAGATTACTAAAATGTTAGATACTTTCAATTTTAGATGGGTTTTATAAAGTAAGAAATTTGAAAAACTCTTTTCAATAACTTTATTAAACAAAACATAATTATGATTATAATCCAGTGTAATATATATATATATATATATATATATATATATATATATATATATTATAATCAACTACTAAATTAATCTTAAATTATACTAATATTTTAATAAATAGTTTTATGAGATAAACTTTAACTTTGTATAATTAGAAAGTTTTAGTAAGAATTACTTTTAAATGGTTGTCACATTTTTTTCTTTGTCTGATTTAGAAGACCGTAATTGTATGTCTAGGTGGAAATTAGTTAGAAATATTTTCTGAACATAATACAGTTGAACAATAATCTTAAAAAAATTGATAAGAGTCATTACTTTTAGTTATTTTTAGTCAGTTTCTTCAAGTTTTATTTTGTTATTATCGGATTATCTCTTCATGGTAAAGAGAACCTTCATGCACCACACAAGTTTGTCGGCAAAGACTGTAAGATGTCAATCATTAAGTCTGAAGCTGTCAAACAAAAGTCACTTTATTTATTCCCTTTTGAGTCACATGCACTCTCTCTCTCTCCCTTCAATTATTTTCCATACAACCAATTATGCTCTCTCTCTCTCTCCCTTCAATTATTTTGCATACAACCAATTATGCACTCTCTCTCTCCCTTCAATTATTTTGCATACAACCAATACCAGTTAGTTAAAGCTAATTAAAGAAAATTAAATCAGTTTCAAATCATTAGAACAAATATTTCAAAAGAAATTCTTCTTCACTCTTACAGACCTCTCTTCTCCAACCTTTCCTTCATTTCAAATCTCTTTTCTTCCTATGGCCGAGGCTTTACTGGAAATCGTTATAGAAAATTTGGGATCTTTTCTTCAAAACCAACTTTCAACTTATTGGGGTGTTGAGGAACAGACTCAAAAGCTTTTCAGCAATCTCACCGCAATCCATGCTGTCCTCAGAGATGCTGAGAGAAAGCAAATAACAAGTCATGCTGTGAAGGATTGGCTGCAGAAACTCACAGATGCAGCTTATGTGCTTGATGATATCTTGGACGAATGTTCAATTCACTCCACAAAGCTGCACTCTGATGATGGGCATACTTCATGCCTATCCCGT
>Ga0099824_1001876_pt1 | contig 30344 bp, 15 predicted proteins | sample SiratrowhiteBW_FD_76837 | JGI IMG/M metagenome (GOLD analysis project Ga0099824, IMG submission 76837) | Root nodule microbial communities of legume samples collected from California, USA - Siratro white BW | ecosystem: Host-associated > Plants > Roots > Nodule | place: USA: California... | reverse complement strand
TATATATATATATATATATATATATATATATATATATATATATTATTTTTTAATTTTATAAAAAAATGTATAAATATGACAACTAGAAGATATGAATCAATTTATCTAAAACTTCAAAAGAAACAAAAAGAATAATTAAGCTCTTTGTTGAATCACAAAAAGAGGTTATGAATAAATTTATAAAAATAAACAAAAAAATGAATTAGAAAATAAGTGAGTGCTTTTTGAATGAAGAAGATAACAATATAAATATAAGTGTAGACAATAAAGTAGTCAAGGAAAATAATACTTCTACTATTAAAAATATATGATTCAATTCAATGGGAGAATAATCTACTATTAAATATATATATATATATATATATATATATATATATATATGATTCAAGTCAATGGGAGAATATTGATACCAACTGCATAGAGCATAAAAATGCTATATTAGATTTAGATGACTCATTTATTCTACAATTTTAGATAGGGTCTTTTGTTTTGTTATAAATTGTTTAATGTTGTTTGGTGTACTAGGAAACTAGTCAATAGAAGGTAGTAGAGATTGGAGAAATCTTAGTGATATCTTAAAGAACCATGAAATAACTGACGACGTTATTAATGTGAATGCATGGATTGATTTAGAAAGGAGATTGTCAAAAAATAAAATAATAGATAAACATGCTCAAAAACAAATAAATGGAGATAGAGAACACTAGAGAAAAGGTGTTGTTAAGAATTGTTAAGAATTACTATTGTTATTAAAACCCTTGGTAAAAGTAAGTGAGCTTTGCGTGATAAAAATGAAAATATCTATCAAGAAAGTAATGGAAACTTTTTAAGTTTGATAAAAATGATTGCAAAATTTGATCTATTTATTAAAGAACGTATTCATCGAATTAAAACTGATGAAATTCATAATCATTGGACATAATATACAAAATGAGTTGATAAATTTGTTAGCAAGTGATAGAAAAACAAAAATTATTAAAAACATCATGGATGCAAAATATTATTCAATCATACTTGACTGTACTCGAGATGTGAGTTATCAAGAACAAATATTGAGTCTAATATGAAAGAAAAACATCAAGGTGTGCAAAAAAAAAATTATTGATATTAATACTAGAGCATTTTATATTTGATGTGGTTGTCATAGTCTAAACTTAGTAATTTGTGATATGACTTACTCTTGTCCTAAAGTTATATCTTTCTTGTGCATGCATTCATATTATTAATGTTTATGAGTTATTTCAAGAAAAACTTAGCATTAAGATTTCTCCAATATCTCCCACCTTTGTTAGCTAGTTTACCAATACAAAAATTAACATTAAACCATTTACAACCAAAATAAGAAAACTCAATCTAGTCTAATAAGGCCTTTTTATAACTTCATTCCCATTATCATGAGTTTGAGAATCAAAATGTTATTGTCTTCACCTTATATCTATATTGTTACCTTCTTCATTTAAAGAGCACACACATGTATTTTCCAATTCATTTTTTTGTTTATTTTTATAAATTTATTGATAGCCCCTTTTTGTGATTCAAAAGAGCTTAACTCTTTTCTTTTTCTTTTTTTTTAATTTTTAAATAACCTGATCCATATATTCTAGTTAACATATTTGTATATTTTTATATAAAATTAACACTATAATATATAGCATTGAAAATAACTTATAAATATATAAAATGAGACTAAGTTAAATAAAATAAAACCTGATTGCTAAAACAATGAACTTGATCGTAATATATTGTCTTGAAGTCTCAAGTCTCCATCTATCTTTCGGTTATGTCCTTCCATAAGTGCTTAAGTTTAATTTACAAATTCTAACTTTCAAATATTTTTTCTTGAACCTGCACAAATTATTTTGAAATTAATTAAACAATAATGAAAAAAAATTGATTTTAAGATCAATTCATCAATCTGATATTGATTTTTACTTGATATTTAAGTACTCAAAAGGAACAAAAGCCAACACAAACTCTAATTCCTTAATCTAACTCTCCAAACCTCCAAATAGAATGATAATACAAATTTGAGATTGGATAATAGTTTAATCACAATCAACCACTCAAATTGAAGCAATAATATGAAATAACCAATGAAAGAGTTAGAGAAAGAAATGAGATAAGTGAAAAAGTGAGAAAAAGGAATGAGGTAAGCCAAAAAGTAAGAGAAAGGAATAAGGTAAGTAAAAAAAGTAAAGGAGAAGATAAGTTAAAAGAGTCAAATAAAGGAATGACATATAAATAGATGATATTAATCTGATGAAATAGTAAACGAGATAGAGAATTAGAAAGTTTAAATAGTTAGATTCCTTGACTGTTGAATGTCTTTCAAAAAAAATATTATTAATTTATTAGGAGAAAGTTCCAAATACATTATTTATTAAATAATATTTATAGTACCAATATAAATTTAAAGTCATCAAATAATATTTACAGTATCAATGTCACTTACAGTCAGTTAAGATAATTTAACTTTTTAATTAAAAATTATTTTTAAGTGTAATTTTAAAATTAAATATTTTTTAATTTTATAATAATATATTAATATTAATTTTTTTTAGCTAAAGCAGTTGTTTTATCTACTCTTGATTCAGTTATGGATAAAACAAATTTGAAATTCCATAATAGTCTAATAACAATCAAACACTCAAATTGTCAAATTGAAACAATAAGATGGAAGAATCAATGAAAGAGTCACAAAAGGAATGATATAAGAGAAAAAGTAAGAAAAAAGAATGAAATAAGTGAAAAAAATCAGAAAAAGACAAGAGATAAGTGAAAGAGTCAAAGAAAGAAATGATATATAAATGTGAATAGGATGAAATAGTAGAGATAGAAAATTTAAAAATTTTAATATTTAGGATTACTTTACTATTTAATGTCTTTTAAAAAATATTATTAATTTATTAAAAAAAAGTTTTAAAATATTATTTATTAAATAATATTTATAGTATAAATATAAATTCAAAATCATTAAAAAATATATACAGTTGGAGTCAGTTAAAATATTTTAAATTTTTAATTAAAAATTATTTTTAAATATAATTTTAAAATTAAATATTTTTTAATTTTATAATAATATATTAGTATTATTTTTTTTAAGACCTTTGAGATTTACCTGTCCTAAATCAGCTATGATAAAAAGATCTTACAATTATCACATTACTTTTAAAATGAGATTGTTAAGTAATTATTTAAATATCAAAACATTATTTTTCATAAAATTAAAACCTAAACATAAATGTGCTTTAGCCAAACCCACAACTAAAAAATTGCACAAGAATTAGTGATTTTTTTTTATTCATATTTGTCTTTTAACATTAACAACGTTGACGAGATGTTACATTATCCAATGTGACATATAACTAAAGCTTAATTTGTTCCCCTTATCTTTAAGAAGGTTTCAAAAGATATTAACCATTGCTGTATGAGTTAAGTTTGCATGAAGAAATGATGATGTTAATAACTTTCATATCTAAACTTCTCAAAGTGATACTTAAGTATGGTGGAATATATATCAGTTACAAATGACATAAGAAAAAAGACAAACCCAACTAGAAATTGTAAATAACGTCCATAATGTACAATCCACGTTTTCCACGTGATTGGTAAAAATTGTGAATCAGATTACTCAAAAGTTCAAGATTTTATATTGTGTTTTGACTCGAACAAGTTTATATTTTACTTTTATAGTTAGGACGGCAGTAGAAAAACAAATTGAAAAGTTTGCCACATCTGTAATGAAAGAGATATTTTAATTTTTGTTATTTTAATTTAAACTTAAACATATTTCTTATATATATGTATATCTTTCAATACTTTAGTTTTTAGTTTCTATAAATTATTTCCATTATTTTAATCTCTAAAGTATGTTTATGTCTACAGAAAAAAAAAATACAAGAAATGACACTCTCTTTGGACTTCATCTTTTAATTAAAATTTCTTTAACAATATGAATTAAGAAAAAATATATTGTAAAAACTAAAATTTCCAAAATTCATTCCATGAAATCAAAAAATAAAATAGCTAAATAATTGAAGAAAAAATTAACTAAAGAACAATAAATGATGATATTAATATAACATTTTTTAATAGAAAAGATAACATGAATTTTCTTGATTTTAATAAAATAATTGTAGATTTTCCTATTTGACTTATTTCTCTCTTAATCTAACATTGTAAATATTCTTCTGTTTTTTTGAGTGTTGTTTAAAGTTATTTTCTAATAAAATGTCTATAAATTTTTTATTTTATTCTTTTTATATCTACATAAAAATATGATAATTAAATAAAATATTTTTGAGAATATAACATTTTAAACATCATAACATTTATATACGTGTTGACTACATAGTACTTTTGTTGCTTCCTCCCCCAAGATTCACATTATAATAATGTGCTGACGCATGTACTAAATTATTGCTATTCATTATTGTGTTCAAACTTCCAATTGCTTGAACATTGAAAAAAAAAAAGAATTCAAACTTTAACATGTGCTATTAATTCCACAGATATTTATAATTACAATGGAAAACAGAGTCTTTGATGATTATTAAGAAATCAATCAAATATAAAATTCATGTTAGAGATATATTAAAATTACAAAAAAGGTGCATTTTTTTGTCCGTGGTTAACATTTATCTTATACCTAATATCTTCAATTTTAAATATTTTGTGTCTAATCGTTGCTACTTTTAAAGACACTGAGGTGTTAATAAATAGAGTAATTTTACGTAAGGCGACAAATATATATGTAAGGATATATTTCAAATTACTATATACATAATTATTATTTTGAAACTTTACATTTTCAATATATATAATTTTTCAAAATAAATATAAATGAATAACTATCTTATTTAGTATTATTTTTTTTTATCTATAAACTCATTGTGATAAATATGATTATAACAATACCACCAACATTCCATATAAAAAGAAAAATTATTTTTTCTTCGGATATAATGTTATTACTATATATATATATATATATATATATATATATATATATATATATAATTCATATAATTTGTAAGATGATTTCTTACATCTACTTTACAAAAAATAATGCAAAAATATCCTTTAATCTCACATATGATTTAGATAATTACTAAAATAAGCCATAATAATTATGGGAATATTTCTTGAGCAATACTACTTAACTTAAATGACATGCTTCATTAAATAGAGAAAATTCACTACTTAACTGAGAACTTATAAAATTTAAGTGAATTCATTGTTTAAACAGTATCAACTTTAAAATAAAGGAAATTGATATAACATTTATCTTATTTGAGAGTTTATATAATACTTGAGTAACCAAAATTATATAGGAGAGAGATTTAGAATAAACTCTCTTATTGATCAACTATCACATTATCATTTCAGCAAGTGACTTGTTCTATCTTCAAGTTTCAAAATATTCTCAAAAGACTTTAATTTTTCGATAATGAAAATTCTACAGGAGAAAGAATTGCTTTGATATTTCTCTCACAAACCTCAAGCCACATTTCTTTTGAGTGACCATGATAATACTTGAAAGATAGTATTTAGTGCAAGCAATAACTACTATTTTTTGGAAGACATTCTCAATATTCCAGTAAAATATGCAGAAACCAAACAATAATAACGATAAAACAACACATATCTCATTCTAACTTTTAATTATAACCCCTTTAATAAATTTAAACACATCACATTAAACTTATTTTTATCTTCAACTTGTGCTAGAGATTCTTAAGTTAATTATGATTACTCCAAACTCACAATTTAGCAAACATGTGATGTAAATGGATATATTTCTAGCATAATTTCCAATATTTCAATATCAATTTATACAAATCAACTCATCAAAATTACAACATATTTCTAACCTATCTAACTAAAATAATTGAACAAATGTAAATTATTAACTCTTCCTAATTAGAAGTAACTTTTCTTATAAGAACAACAACATTTGTGTCCAAAAACTTCTAAGTAAACTAATAAAACCGCCAATGTTTGAACCTGGATAACGAATATCTCCACTCATTAAAATTATCATTATATTCTTATTTTTTTTCTAAATTTTAAGATAGGTAGAGTTTATAGCTCCTCAAAATAAAAATAAAAAAATAGAGAGAGAAGAAAGAGGATAGGATTGATGATAAAGAAACTAAGAAGGTACTCTGATTAAAAGTTAATCATTCTATCTTAATCTACTCATTGATATTTGATTGTGGAAAAAGTATGACTGAACCATTAAAAAATATAAGGTAGAGTATTTGGAAGTTTAGAAAGATCAAAAATTAAAATAAGTGAAAAATAAATTTAATTTATTATTGGAATTTTTTCAAAAGATACCTTAATTTTCCATTTAACGAGATCTCGTAACCTGAATAAATTGGGTCTTACATTTTATTCAAGTGTTTAAGAAAATAATAATAAAAAAGATTATATATATATATATATAATACTCTCATATAATTCTATATTGACCAAATTAGCGAAACTACCTTAATTATTTTTATCATCCCACTTGTTAAAATAGAAATTCAAATAATAATTATAATTTTATACTTTACTTTTTTCGTAATTATTATTTTTTATATATTTGTAAACCAAATTTAATCTAGCCAAAAATAAAAATCAAGAAATAATATATTTCAATTAAATCTGTATACTGACAACACTTTAAAACAATTTGCTGCTTACTACTTATTTCTACTTACATTTGTTAAAATATAAAGACTTGTTAAAAAGTTATATGAAAATTCTTTTAAATTTAGCAAAGGTTAAGTTCTTTTATATATAAGTATACATTACATTTAAGCTCAAATAACCAATAGATGGTGATGATATTTTGAAGAAAAATAAGTTATGACAAGGGAGACAAATTCAATTATAATACTTGTTAGCGCCATAAAAAATAACATCTGTAAACATATTTGGCGACTCGTAAAGCACGTTTCCACAATTTTTTTTTTTTTTAAATTCTTATATATAGAAAGACGATCAGTTTCTTGCAAACTCGGCCTGAAATTGAAATTTATCTAACACTTAAATTACAATTTTTATTCCAATCTAGAACTTAATTGTTGAGAAAGGAACTGAATAAAGAGATGGAGTAAATTAACTTAGATTGTCAAAAAAAAAAAAAACTATAAATGTCAACAAAGGTAGCAGCAGCATATAAAGAATTCTTTGACCGCAAAACAGGTGTCGTATGCAGTATTGGAAATATTTCTATGGTTGCAAGACTTATTTTACGACTTAGGAAGTAACAACATCCAACTGCTAAAATTTTAATCTTATTCTGTGAACAAACGTGTTTTGCAGACCAGCTTAAAACGCGTTAATAAATCATCTAAGACAGAATTAGTTTGACTAATATAAGAGAGAAGCTACGTATAATTAAACATGGTGGATGCACTATACAAGATTATTTTGTATGCTTCATACGTATCAAATTATTACAAGTGAAAATGTGAAATAAACTAAAAAGTGCAGATCCTACAGAAAATAACTGGATATTGGATTTCATAATTATTTACAGAACAACACTGAAACTGTCATTTTCATTCTTAGGATGATCATTATTGTAATGGATGCAATTCAAATATAGATAAACATTAAGGTAGAGAATAAGTTTTCCAGGAAAACACGGCAGGAGCATTGGAATAACAAGCAATACTTACCACAGAATCAAACCCCCTCCACCACCCCAACCAAAAAACATAATGCATGTGTACCGAGAACAGAAGAAAAACCTAAGAATGTTTGGCATGGAAACCCGGAGTAAGTAGTCAGGCAGTGAAAGTAAAACGCCAATTTGAAAAAAAAAACTAATATATTTTTTTAAAATCACAATCAGTTACAGAGGGGTGCTGCTGAATAAGTTAGCTTTAAATGTAACGGTGTGTTCAGAAGAAAAAAAAAACAGTATTTCTTCTCTGACTAGGAAGTATTGGTATTGGGCCTGTTTCAACTTATTCAGCCTTTTTGCTAGACTTGTCATGCTCTTGAGGTGAATTGGCAGCCTTTGACTCATCGAACTCCAACAACTGCATTGATTGAGTATGAAAAACTGTTAGAATACATGGTAAGCATAAATCCTAACCATCTTTAAATCTTAACTCGTAACTATTTAAAATAACAATCATATATCCATGACTTCCAAAACAGTCATAATCCATTGCAACAAAAGATATTGCATGAACCTTTTAAAACTGTTCATGAAAAAGCGAAGTTTCGTTTGGAAGGTAGAAAACAGAAGTTCATCTTCTGCATCCATGTATCTTCAGTTTTCTTAAATTGCTGGTATTCATAAACTAAACATGGACAGCTTTAAATGTGAAAACGGTTGTTCAAAAAACTAGTTAAAGGTATATATAGTTAGTGGAAAACAGGTGCTAACGATCATGTCAATTAATAGTCTATAGGAATTAAGTTTAGTCTATTGTCAATGACTAAATTCCCAATATTAGTGAATCTTTCACGGTTCCTCCTAATAAGAAATTGTCAAAAGTATTACAGCAATATCAATGGTCATCCTATGGTTCATTTATGGGGTAAAGAGTTCAAAACGTGATAAATCTAATTTGCATATTTTCATTATACATAGTATGTAATACAAATGAAGTAGCGTTATACTCGAGCGAACTAATATTGAAGCACATTTGATGTATAAAAAGGGATTGGATTAACATTGATATGAGAACGAAAACAGAAAATATAAGCAAAGAAAACAAACCTGTTTGACATCACCATTCCATATGCAATGAGCAGCCAAGAATCCAATTACACAAGGTACAATATACAAAAGAGCAGGCTACCAAAAGGAATACAATTAAGGGCAAACATTAGTATAGAAGTTTGATCACCAAAAAATCCATGATAGTACCAAAAGTTCAGCCAGCCATGAATTAGAAATTTAGAATAGTATTTGGCATTAATGACTAGTGACTACAACCCCACACATCCCCCAAACCTATAAAAGGAAAAAAAAAAAAACATGAAACAGATCAGTTACCTGTGCAGCCTGAAACCAGTTCATCACAATAATTGTAAGGACCAAGCCGACAGTGTATCCTACAAATGCACTCTTGAAATATTGGGGCTGTTTGCCTCTTGACACATCAAACCGTAAAGCCAATGCTACAAAAATACCTGAAGGAAAAAAATACGTAGTCCAAATAAACAGAAGTAACAAGTAACAACCAAATTATTATAGAGAAACTTTTTCATCATTATTGTCAAAGATGTTTTTACAGCTAGGAATAATGCTTATATATCAGTCTAATTCAAAGTTGTAACTGCAAATTAATAACAAGCAAAAACAAGAAGTTGTGTGTACTATATCTGGCCTACCATTTAAATATAGTATTTGGATTTATTAATGGAACAAATATGTAAAAAAAGAATCTTTAAAATACAGTCATCAAGTTTAACCAGTTAGGCAAACTCAACAAATTTAAGAGTTTAGCCCAATAAAGCAGTTATTCAAATAATGGGAAAAATAAGGGTCAGAACAGTGTCACTTAACTATAATGCCGAAAAGATCTTTGATATAACAATAAATATATCAATACATAAATGGAGAGTAATCCTACCAGGGATAACAATATCACCAAGTCCAAGCATTGAAAATGGCCTTACAGAATCTGATGTGGGGAACAAAAGCTGCAAAATAATTTGAATGACAATGTTAGGAAGAAATTTATTATAATTTTTGTCTGATAACCAAGTAAATACACAATTAAAACTCAAACAAAGATGCACAAAGAGAAATTTCCATTTCATTCAGCTAAAGTTTTAACCTTTATTGGAGCATCAAATGATTTTGCAACGCTGACCATTACTGGCGTGAAGAAAACCCAGAATATGTCATATACAAATAGACCAGCCTGTAAAATACAAGAGTGTAAGAAGGTAAATGACCATATTTAAAAGAGAAAAAAAAAAAAGAATTGTACAACAAAAAGATGTCTTCTATCTTTTGGAAAATAAGACTAAACTATATCTGTGGGAATAAAATATAATTTGCTCTCAGGCATTTTATGAGCTTGAAATAATTAAAAAGGCAAAAAAGAATCTCAAGAAATCAGATGGTAGAAAAAGTAAGTCAGGGTTGTACTTCATTACAACCGAAAAGGGTAAATGTTTCTCTTCACAAACGACACAGACATGATCTGGTTTATCCACAGCAAAAGGATTGTTGGTATAGCACCATTAATAACAAAAGAAAGAAAACACCAACCAAGAGAATAGCACCAGTCTTGAAAGACCCAAGAGAAAGCATTTCAATTCCCTGCAAGTGATAAAACGTAGTCAATGGTGTCAATTACTAATCAAAAACTGATTCGGAATTCTACACATTGATAGCTTTAAATGATTGAATGGTTTAATTTATTTATCAAAATTCATTTTCTAAGCAATAAGTTTAATTCACAAAAGATATTACTTCAAACCACAAGAGTGGGTGGTACCACAGATTTTGTATAAAAAGTATAATAAATTGATTGGTTCAGTGGATAAAAGTTTATTATAAAAAATAGTTGATAGAAACATTTATATATAGAATATCGCAAACCTGAATACAGAAAGCGAGACCCAATATATTATTTGCCAGCCAATGCTTCCGCAAAGCATACCAAGCACAAAAAAATGTCCCAGGGATTCCAGCAACGACCTGTGACCTTGTAAACTCAATCTCCAAAGCTGTACAAGAAAAATGTAAGCAAAAAATTAGATATTTTGCGTGATAGAGGAAGGTTAATGTCAACTTGATCAAGTACAAATAACTAACACAAACAATTCAAATCAAGAGGATAATCATGTAATGACAATAAATAAAGATTTAAAAAGCCAACAACAAAGATAGTAAAGCATAAACCAAAGACATTGGTGATCATAGTTGATCAACAGAATTTAAAACTTAAGGCAAATCATATAATTAGTGAGTATAGCTAGAACAACCAACAGCTCAACAGTTTTCACAATAATCCAAAAATGACTCCCCTTTTGATAATTGTGAAAAGCCATATGGGTCCATGAGGTATGAATGTATTTATCTTTATTGTGTTCTAATGGGTTGAATTTCTTATCCCTTCTCTAGAAAATAGTTCAAAATTAGGTTAAAACTTACAGTTAAAAAAAAAAGGAAAGTAGAGGAATTGTCAATGAATAAAAACCTCGATCATTTTTTATATTTCATTGGGCACATCACAACTAGTACAAGTGCCCCAAGAGGCTGTATTAATCGGAATTTGGAACTAGATACACTGCAGTCCAGAGAAAAAAGTTGTCACCAACAAGAAAAAAGTAGACAGGGTGTCACATACATCGGAAATATGGAAATCGCCAGACTATGACGTCCTCATTCCAATGCTTTGGCAGAAAACGTTTAATAAACGGTAGTAATGTTGCCCTGTAGACAGTGGAAAAGAAAGTGATTGATAAAATACAAAAAATGTTAAAAGAAAAAAAAAATATTTTATTGACACTATGACAAGCCCATTCAACATGAGGAAAAGAACATACGAAAGGGCAACAATCCCAAGTACAAAGAAGTAGCCTGTCAATACAGTGTTCACCAAGTCCTTGGATAGAAACTTGAAGAGTAGGAAAAGTGACAATAACATGGCACTCCCAACAAAGGGAAAACGCATGGCATGTTCATTCGACATTGTCTCCTGCAAAATCATTTGCAACAGAATTCACAGAAATCAGATTAACCACGAAAAAATACAATGTAAAGAAGAGAATAAGCAGATTAACTACTCACAGTTGGTGGGGTTGGTTTGACAGAGCGGTAACATCCCACAAACACAGTGAGGCAAGCAGTCAAAATAACGTTTAAATTCGGATCTACTTTCACAACAAGCGGTGCTAAGGTTAAACCTGTAATGACAAACAAAATGGCAACAATATTGAGAAATTGAGGAACAGAAAGAAACTCACTCTTCCTCTCTCACTCGGGCATTGACATTATTATGATTATTATTAAATAAAACAAGGTCCAGCCACCAAAATTCAATACCCTAAAATTTCAGAATTCAGAACCAAAATTCAATTCAATCCATTTGAAAATGAATGATACAGCAACTACATTTTACTAGAATGCGAAAAAGCTCGTTATGAATAACACAGTAACTCGAAGGAAGGTTTCTCAAGAAGCGCATCAACTGAAGCATGAAACAGGAGAAGCAAACCTGTTAAAGCCAAATTCGCAATTCGTTCGGTTTTCTTCATTCTCAACCTCTCTTCTGAACAATTTTAGATCTAATGAACTCAAACGTTGCGAGAATGGCCTCCACTGCGATTAAAAAACAGCACAAATCACAAAATTGAAAAAAACAAGAAACAAAATCGTGGATCAATCTTGAAAGAGGAAAGGGAGAAACCTCCAATCGCAAAAGGGAATTGCAGGAGCGGTTGGCCCCAGCAGCAAATCAGATCGAAGAAAGATAGAAAGAGAAATTGATTTGGGAAGATGGAAATAAAAAGAATTGCAGAAGGGTTAGGGTTTTAAGATTTACCGTGAGAATGACAGAGAGAAGTTACTGTATTAGAACCCAAATGAAGGTGTATTGGCAAACGGAAAATTAACGGTAATAGTTATTGCTTTGTGTTTTTGAGCAATCAATTGGGTTTTGCCGTTACTGTGACGAGGATGTGAGACGTGACTCTGTTAAACTGGTCCACGTAATTTGAGCTCTCCCACCCAATCAAATAGTTCCGAGTTGCCAGGTAGGATTTCAGAATTTATGTCTGTCAAATCCAGTGATAAAAAGGAAAAAACAATATATAATTTAGATAAAACTTTTATTTTTTAATAAAATATTTATTTTATTAACTTATTAGTGTAATAATTTTTTTTAGCTTTTTTCAAAATCTGAAATGGAAAATATTTATTCCTTACATTTTAGTTATGTTTTTTTTTTCAGATTGTTCAATGAAATAAATCATGATTTAATTTTTTATTATTGTAAAATACCATATTGTTTTATTAAATTATTTAATATAATAAATAATTACAATTTTATAATAAAATATCACGTTATTTTTTATTCTCAAAAAGTTATATCAGATAACATAAATATCAATTTTTATATAAGAAAAATTATAATTATGTATTTTTTAAGACAAGTAAATAATAATGAAAAAATATATTTACATAGACGACAAACTAAATATTTTTTTAAAGACTGGATATTATAATAAATAAATAAATTTACATATTATTACAAAAAATTCACATATTTTAGAATCAAGAGTTTCATATGTTTATACAAAATAGTATTATATTTATTATAAACTTTATGGAGAAAAACTATTAATTATGGTATAAAAATGTATTAAATCCGAGTGAGAAACCACACTAACTTTTACCATAATAATAGTCAAAATTAATAGAAACATTTATTTTGGTATTGTTAAGAATTAAAATAAAAGAAAAAGTTAAAGTTTTGTCCTTTGAATAAGATAAAATGAGGAAAAAATATTAAAAAATTAATTCTAAAGAAAATAATATATATATATATAATCTATTTCACACCAAACGAAAATAATAGTTATTAAAATTTTAATATTTTTTATTTTCATTTTAGTGATGTAACTCTTAGATAAAATAATTAAATAAAAGTTGCTTGATTATTAAAGATTATAAATATTATATATAATATGAATAATTAATTATAAATAATAAAATAATATAATTTAATATATATATATATATATATATATATATATATAAGTTGTATTAATAAAATTATATAACTGTTATTTTTATGAAAAGAAATTAACTATTTTAAAGTAAAGATAAATTATTTAATTATTTATTATCAAATAAATAAACAAATAAATAAATAATTTTTTTATTTATTAAAAATAAAATTATTTTATTAAAAAACATAAAAAAGTTATAAAATGACAGTGGGGTATGTTTCTATATAATATATGGATGTCATATTTAATATTGATTGGTAGCTTGACCATATGATATCATATATTCTGTAGTCAAGATTAAATTTAATACAAATGTCATAACATGCCTTGCATTTATTAAATTTAATAAAAAAATATTTTAATATGTATTTATTATTACAAATAGACGTTATGTCTAATAAAGTCATATGTAACGCCTTCAAATAATTAAATTTGACCTACATATGTAACATTTTCAAATATAACATTAATGACCTACAAACATATCAATTAATTCATATTATTTACAAAATCTTGTAAATATTATAACTAAAATTAAAGCAAGATTTTTTAAAGCATCAAAAGACATAAATAATTAGTCATTCTTTCAATTCTTTGTAAATGTTTCCTGTCATATACAATTATTTTCTCCTTTATCACCACACAATCATATCAAGCTGAAGAATAATATAAATCACACACATCTTAAATAAATTATATACAAAATAAATGATTATTTAAATACATTTCGTCATTACTATATGACACTCTTTCTAACAATTAAACCAAAATTTTCATATATATATATATACTTAGTTTACTCTATATGTTATATTTTTCTTTTAATATTATTATGTGTTATCTTTGAATAGGTTGTGGTTGTTGTTAATATGGAAAGATTTTGTTCATATACTTATGTTTTTAGATTTTTGAAAACATTATTATTCACCGGTCTTTACTTGTGACAATAATTAAACAGTATTGTTTAAAGTCTAAAAATTGTGACTTAAACTTTAGATTATGATTTTTCAGTTGTGTAGTAAGAAGATAAGAACGTTGTTCAAAGTCAACAATTTTTTTAAGATAATGTACTTTTTGTTGTGTTTTTTTTTTGCCAACATTTTTTTTATAATTTTAGATAACATATTTTAATCATTGACTTTTTTTTAGATAATAGTTTTATAGATATTACGTTAATATTTAAATCATATTTTTTTTTATTGTTGCAATTACATTTAAATAATTTTTAAACAACACTTTTATAAATATACTTTATTCTTTTAAAGTTACATCTTAGACAATATTTATAATAAAATTATGAGAATAAAGTCAATATTTAAATATATAGAGATAGTTGCCTTTTGTTATATTTTTTTCTTCTCTCACTCTTCTTACTATTTTCTTTCTTTATTTTTCAAAGATATCTCTTTCTTACTTACCTTTAATCATTATTTTTAAATTTATCATTTTTAATTCTCATTTTTTTTAAATCACATACTACCTTAGTGTAATCGACATGTTCAATTTGAATAAATTTAGTTTTAGAGTAAGATTTTTTTCTCTGAAAATGTCTTGATTTCATTTTTCTCTGAAAACACGTTATTGTTTAATACTCATAAAACTCATATAAACGTCTCCAAGAATATTTTTTACAAATAACATATTATATAGTTATTTCAAGAAATTTTAATTCTCACGATTCTAGAAATCATAATCTTTTGGGTATGGATTTTGCCTTTTGTTTTAGTAACAAATGCTAAGTAGAGTATTATACTGAAATTTAGATTAATTTATGTTTACTTAGTTGATTTACATTGTAAGAGAAAGGATTTGAGAAGGAGTTGTGAATTTTCTTGAAGTAACTTAGGATAATTTCAATAGATTTGTATGTGGTCGCATAATTTATTATTTTTGGGTAAAGGTGGTGAGAAAGTGGAAAACTAAATTTACTTGTGATAACGAAAAAAGAGAAGGAAAAAAATCTTCACACCTAACTATATAATATAATTTATTACGATATATATATATATATATATATATATATATATATATAAACAAATAGACTCATCTTATTACTTTCTACTAATTTCTTTTTTTTTGTTAAACAACTTTTTTATTTAATTTTTTTTATCTCTTTCTTTTGTTTCTCTTCTTCATCAAATGAAAAACCAGTAAGAATGAAGCTTAACATAAAATTTATTAAATCGACAATAAAGTTTGAATGCCTTATTTTGGGGACAAGCAAAATAAAACAGACAAGATAATAATGTGTAAAAGTTGTACGTGATATTATTTAATTTCATTTTGTTATTTGAAATTATTAAGTTTGAATTAATTAGTTACACACTAGCAATTACATTGTAATGTGCATAATAATTAGTCTTTTATATTATAATTGATACCAAGTAATATTGTTAACATTTTAATTAAATTTATTTAATCTTTTAATTTAAAATTTTAATTTATATTATTATATTTGTTAGAGATCTCACATCGATTAAAAATAAGATTTTTTAATAATTTATACGATAAGTGTAAATCTTATTTTACAAACTAGTTTTGTAAAATTGATTTAGGTTTAAATTCTTGAATATTATTAAAATGAATTGTAAAGTGTATTTTTCAAAATTAAAGCAGCGAAAACATGTTTTCATCAAGTTTTGTTTTGTCAAAAATGCATTTTTTTTTTTAAAGTTGGAGACTAACCAAACGCTAAACCACACGTTTGCATATTTTAAAAATTATATACACTAGTTTGATAAATAATAGTGATATGTTGGCACCTTCTTTTCTGTATAGAACAATTTAACAACTTTGTTTATTAATATAATAATAACAGTAAACATGAATAAACATAAAATTTTATAGACTTTATTAATACTTATTATTATGTTAATAAAAGAAATTGTTAAATGATGGTATTTTGAAAAGAAGCTGTGAATATATATATATATATATATTTTGTTGATAAACTAACATGTTCTATCTTGCCAAGTTGTTTTATTTTGATCTATCTAATACTTTGCCACATTTTTATTTATTAAGTTATTCAACTATAAAATTTTTTAAAACACAAATAAATAATTAAATGCTGAAATTAACTAATTAAATATATAACATAAATATATTAACTCTTTAAAAAACATAAACATATTAATTAACAAAGTTATTCATCTCATAAAATTTATTAGGTTATTTAATAAAAATATATAATTAAATTAATTATACAATATGAACTAAAAGTTAAACGAAACTATTAAGGATAAAAAATCAAATTCAATAATTTATCAATGACCGAAATCATATCCAAACCAAATAAGGAGGTGAGATGAATTGCATGTTTTCACAGTGGAGAATGATTATATTCACCTCCTTTGAATGTCCATAGATGCGTCCACATCTAGCAATTCAGATTTTATATATGTAGATTAATAGATAAGTTGAAAAAAAAATTGTGGACCATAATATTTTGACAATCAGCAAATTTTTATAATATTATTTTACTTTTCATTTTCTTGTTTTTTTTTATAAATATAAAAAATTATTTCTCTTAAAAGTAAATTCTCAAATAATTGATAAAGTTATCAAAATTTCATTTATCTTATCCAAATTATCAAAATGTATTGGTAGTGCTGTCATGTGTTGTTTTTTTGTCAGGTCTGTCATATAGTGTTGACTCAGACAAAAGAAATTAAATTTCTTGGAAGTGTTTTTGTGTGACTGTTAGTGTGTTTATGGACCACCTTTAGAACTGTCAATCCACATCATTCTGCGTAGACCATCTCTAATTACGTTTTTAAATCTTTAATCGGTGAGTTAAGGAAGCTTTTCAATAAAAACTTGTTAAAAAATTCGAAAACGAATTAAGAATTTGAACGCCTTACTCTAGTCTGGAAGGTGTACGAGCTTTACATAGTAGAACATAATTACCGTAGTTCTGAATTCCAAGTTCACAATACAATTCACCATCTTAAAGCTCTTTTATATTATGTCTCGGAATGATTGGTGAGCCTCACTACTTGAGCCTGATGAGTAAAGGCCATAAGCACTAGTGGTTTCACTGTACCCACTGAAGCTGTATTTCTGAGATGATAATGCCAAATCGAAACTTCTCAAGTCCTGCTGGTCTAGGTTGGCACCATAATCTAAATAATTTGACCAATCGTGTACTGTGGTATGTTCCGGTGTAACATCTCTAACGAGATCAGTAAGAGAAACCACTCCTTCTAAGATTCCAACAATCTGTTAAAAATTGTGAACTTATTGGTCAGAGGCTCATATGTACTTAGATAGTAAGATTTAATTGTCTAGTTGTAAGTCCTAAATGAAAGTTGAAATATCAATACTATTTTAATTATGTAACTGAGCCTATCTATTTAGGAAGGTTGAAGCAATCCAAAGGAGTTGGCCAAGATTTTAATATATTGACAAAACTTAAGTATAGTTACTTAAGTGTTTTTCATTGTTATTTTTCCATCATAATTAGAGTTTTATTTTGATATTATATGTAAACCAGTAATACAAACTTCTATTAGCCATCACTAATGTAAAACTTTAAATGCCCCTAAAAGCGTCCTAAGTTTTTTTTCTAAAAGGAATTTTTCTTTAATTTATTTGCATATCTTTCTATAATCATCTTTCTTTCAGAATCACTGTCCTGATCTAGTGATGGATTTACGGAAAAAGTTATAATTAGCTTAATTCTTCCATCTTTCTGTCCTTATGAGATGCTGATGAAAATGAAACACATACTTGGCTCATACGAGGTCGAAGTGTTGATGAATGGCGCACACAAGCAGCTGCACATGTAATCATTCTAATCATCTCACCAGCATCGTAATTTTTCTGCAATCTTGGATCAACAAGGTCGAAGTTACCATCTTGTAGTGCTCGAGCAAGCAATGGCCTAGCCTGTAGTGCCAATACACAAACATATTCGCAAGGTCATTTTAATACTCTGAGGGTCAGGATAAAAAAAAAAATCGTCCCTCAAATTTACTGTTACTTTGAGTTGGAAAAACATCTATTATCATTCATAGACATGTTATTGGAAAGAACTCAGTCAACTCACCCAGTCAACCAAGCTCTCGTTTCTCGATCCTGCTGCAGTGATTGGTGGACGGCCGGTTATAAGTTCTAAAAGCATGATGCCGTAGGAATATACATCTGATTTATCTGTCAATTTACCACTTGATGCATACTCCGGAGCCACATATCTGCAACGAAACTTTTGGCTTTGAAATTCTATAGTTGGCTAAAGCTGATGTTGACCTATGCTATAGATAGCTTTGCAGCACAGATCGATGTATAGAAACATACTAAGTGTGTTTTTTCAACCGTTTTTATCTGTTACTTGGAAGGAGGGCGCTGCTTATTTACTGAAGAGCTAAAATGACCGATGTTTACTTTGTTATGCTTAATGGGAGAACAAAAATTCAATGTTTACTTAAAATGCATTTTAAGGAATTCACAGCACTTTCTATTTCAAGAAAACGACGAGGCTAATGACAAGTAATGCACTATGGAAAGTGTCCTTACCCAAAGGTTCCCATCACTCGGGTGGTGAGGTGACTAATGTGACTATCGGTGTTTGGTAAGACTTTTGCCAGGCCAAAGTCAGAAACCTAATACAAACAGAAGCTCAGCATCAATATGTCTCGAAAGATAGGTCTCAGGTAATCAGTTATTAACATAGGAACACTTCATGTGCTGTATAATGCACTGGGAACAAAATCAGGAAGTGATTTGAGAAAAACAGAGTAAATATAGGAGACAATTTTAGTTAAAAGAGTAATAAACAATATGAATAAGAAACATAGGTGATTCAAAAGAGGGGACAAAGGCATCTCCAATTAACTTAGCATTCTGATTTTCTGAAGGACGCATTAGATGCTAACTATATTAGAAGATGTTCCTATATTATCATGATCAATATTTCCTTTTAAGACTTGCATTTCATGAGAAAAAGGACACAGAAGATTATTAAAAAGGAAAGAATAAAAAACAGTATAGAAATTAATAACATTATCATATAATAATAAAGGGAACAAGATTAGACTTACCTTCGGTTCAAACTTAAAATCAAGAAGAATATTAGATGCTTTAATATCGCGGTGAATAATTGCTGGATTACCTGTAAGCATGATAATCACGATTAAAAACAATTACCACTTCCTATACTCATAAGCACAGAGTATCCTTATATAAGATTTAAGTATTCTCACAATCTTCATGTAGATAAGCCAGCCCTTTTGCAGATCCAAGGGCAATTTTGATTCTCGTTGTCCATCCTAAGAAGATGTTCCCCTCCCCTACAATACAGTTTTATGTCATCTTCAGAACCATGCAACTGTTGTACAGGACAAAGCAAGGATACTTAAAAAAGAACTTTTTCACGAGAAACCATCAACAACAGTGAAGAAAGTTTCGGTGAATTACCGTAAATTACAGACTTACCATGCAAGTGAAATTCCAATGTGTTATTTGGAACAAATTCATAAACAAGCATTCTCTCTGCCCCTGCAACGCAGTAGCCAACCAATTCAACAAGATGCTTATGATGCACTCGGCTAATTGTCTCAACCTCAGCTCGAAATTCTCTCTCTCCTTGTTGGCTTCCTGATTTTAGCTGCTTAACCGCAATTTGCTTTCCACATGGGAGAACTCCTTTGTATACATAGCCAAAGCCACCTTCTCCAAGAAGGTTGGACTCAGAGAAACAACTAGTGGCCACTAATATTTCATCATACGTGAAACTACCATTCCCGGGACCGAAGGCTGCCCTTGGAGCATGGTTTGGAATTGCTTTCACAGACACTGAACTAAAAGAATCTGATGTTAGATGTGGTGGCAGCGTTGGATTTGATGGCACTCGAATAACATGAGATCCTGATGATGAGATCATGCAGTGTGCAAGCAGATTAGTAATTATCCAACAAATCAAATGAAACATGAAATGCATTGAATTCAACTCTATTATCCATCACCTTTTTATATAATAGAAGGGATCATGCAAACTATTAAAAAAATTAGCTATTCCTTTGTTATTATTGAAGTTTCATTTCGCTAATGTGCAATCAAATCAAGATTTGCATTAGGAGTTAGTATGAGTTATTAAAACGAAATTTTGATTGGATTAAGTGGCAAAAGGTACATAACAAACTGATGTTAACTTTTTCCTGAGATTTATCCCAATTTAAGAAACAAACAAAAAGGGATAAGATTTTCTAACCCTTCGATTCAACGGACGGTGGTGATTCCTTAGAGCGAGGCTTGTATAGATTCTTCTGTTTGTTTTTCTTCCTATTCCTGCATAGAATTAATCCAATACTAAAAACAAACATCAAAACGATTGCTCCAATTACAAGCCCACTTGACACGTGGAATGTTGAGGCCTTCTGAAAATCCACAGCCACCGGCAAATTCACTTCCGGCGTCGGCAACGCGGGGCTCCACGGCGTTGCCAAGTTTGGTTCCGTTGTGAATGAAGGAGGTGAAGGCGGTGGAGGAACAGTCGACGTCGTCACCGCCGCCTCCGGCGACAGAGGCATATTTGGCAATGCAGGTGGAAAATTGGCGATCGGAGAAGGAGGCGATGGCGCAACTGCAAACGGCGGAAACGACGTCGTTGAAGGCGCTGTGGCATATGGAAACGGCGGAGGCTGGGATGCGGCGGTCGGAACCGGAGGCGATTGCGAAACTTCGAACGGCGGAAATGGCGGTGTGAGAGATTCAGGCGACGGAGACGGCAACAATGGCATCGTCGGAGGAACAGGTGTAACTGAAGATGGCGGTGGCGGCAAACCTTGGACGAGTAAAGTTTCCGGCGACGGCGAGGACGGGGCTGGAGGCGTCAGAAACATCGATGGTGGCAGCGAGGATTGGAATGGCGGCGGTGCTGATTGCGGAAACGGCGGAGGGATGGCGTCAACCGGCGTGGTCGCCGGAGAATATGGTGTAACTGCTGCAAACATGATAGTATTCGTTTTCCTTTTCTTGTTGGAAGATAAAGACGAAACTCATGCACGTGAAGAAGCGAAGCGACGCATATATGAATATTATATTGGTGGATTTGCAATGAAAATTGAAAAGAAAACTATGACAAAGCAACTCTATGAGCTCTAGCATGTAGCCACAAATGGCTAGTGCAATCCAACTCTAGTTAACACCTTTTTCTATCGACCACATGTGTTCTTGTATTTCGGTTTCAATAAGACAAAACTACCAAAAGGGAAAAAAATGGTTTCACCAACTATTAGGATAAATTCATAATGAAACATTTGTTATTTTATGTTTGGTGTAGTAGTAAAAGAGTGAGGTGCATGTGGTGGTTGACCTTTTCGAAAAATTTAATGGTAATGGTCCCATAGAGTGACCTTTTTTTCAGAATGTAAGATAGAAAATAAGAGGCATAGAGAAGAGTGGAGGAGATAGGAAATAAATAAATGAAGGAATCATGGTTCTTGAGTGATGGGAAAAAGATGAATGGCAGAGTGGCAATGAGGCACTATCAACTTCAACCAACTTCAACATTAGCTGCTAAATGCTCTAACACTCACCTCACACAAGTACAAGTATGTTGTATATTTACTGAGGAATAAAGCTGCATTTTGCATTTGGGATATAAAAAAGAAACATAGACAGAACAAACAAAGATAGAGAGACACTTGACACAGCAGAGTCTATGTTTTCTTGTTTTCAGTATCCCAAGATGTCACATGTACCTCGTAACAGCCGCTAAAAGTAAAAATATTACTAGTAATAATAATTAAATAACAGCATCTCCAAAATTTCTTATAAAATCCTATCCTAAAATTTTATTTTACTTGTAAGTTTTCATATTAGATTATATATTTTTAAGATTTTTTTAAAAAAATTTGTTGTCGTGAGATGATGTAAAATGTACACGTATAACTATATTTTTTTTGGTATTGATAATGGTTTTTTATTGTTTTTCACCATGTCAGACAAATAATATTTTATTTTCAAGACCTTGAGTTTTTTCTTTATTCTTGAAATACTACATTAAAATGTTCCCATCAAAGTTTTTTATGAGCTCTAGTCTATGATTTAATACCATTCTTAAAATTGGAAATGTGTCATATTAACACAACATAAGTGTTTAACTTTCTGACTTGGACATTTTTTCAAAATTAAAGAAAGTTACTACTCACACAAGAACAATCACACGCCTGTTCAAAACATATAACATCTGTAAGCAATCAATAAATCTTACTAATGAAACAATGTTCTCTCTAAGACACATGTTACTCTTTTACAAATTTGTTCTCTCGCCTGAATAACTATCTCATTCCCTTTTTTGTTTTACACTTCACTTACATTGGTTACTGTAGTCAAAGAAAGAAAAGGGAAGCAATGGCGTGTTCAATTCAGTTGATGGAAGATTTGCAAGATGGATTTCTGACAATTCTCATTCTTGGGTCGTTCTCATCAGTGAGATGAAAAGGGTGAACCTAGCTTTGACATCTTTACACTAGTTTTGATTCTTTCTTCCATTCTTCTTTGCTTTCTTTAACTTTCACTGTGCTGCTTCCTTTGATTCTCAATGTGGTGGTTCACTGTGCTGATTGGTGTGGGTTTGTTTATCAGTGAACAACATGACACTGATGATATTGATTCTTTATGTCATAATGATATATGACACAATAAAATAATAAAAATAAAAATAAATAATAATAGAATAATAAAAAAATAAAAAAATCATGAAATAAAAAGTTTTAAAAAATAATAATAATAATAATAATAATAATAAAATAAATATTAAAAATAACAATAATAAATAATAATAAAATTATTCTAATATTTAATTAAAATTAATTTATAATAACATGGTAATTTAGTTATTTTATAAATATACCATTTTACAATTTTTTTAAACTTCATTATGTCTAATAAATCACTTCCAAATTCTCCATCATTTCTTCACTTTTCACTTTCAACTTTCTTTTTATCCTTTTGTTAACAAAAGTCCAAATCATCCTTCAAATATCATATTAACATTTTTCTCTCTCTTAGACAAATTATAATTGTGATGAGAATGTAGGGAAAGAAACTATAATGCGTTATAAATTTTGCAACTTTGACCACCATTCCTTCAACTACTTAGTTGGGATTTTGGAGTGAAGGGTAGTGTAGGTTATAAATTTATTTTTAAGGGTAAATTCATCTTTTCACTAGTGTTATGGGTGCAGAACGACATCATAGAGGTGCAGGAAGAAGCTTTTCTACCAAGAATGAGTTGAAATAGATTGACCTATCCAATATTAGGTGGCAATTACTTCTTCCACCCATCAATTACTTATTACATCTTATCAATGAAATGAAAAGACAAAAGTGCTCCTTTGAATTAATATAAAAGGAATTAGAATTTTGGGTAGTCATGTTAGCTTGTCAGAGGTGTTACAATTCGTCGTCAGTATTGGTGCTTAAGACATTTTGTCATTCCTATCCCATTTGATTGTTACATTTTTGAGTGCTATGAACAAAGATTTGAGGAGGAAGCTTTACTTTAATTAGGGAGTGTTTTGCCATGTTGGAAGATTGATTTGTATTTGTCTGTGGTGGTTTATGGAGACACACTATAGGAGGTGCTCGATTGGAACTGTTGTTACAATTTCATGTAATTTTTTTTTTATTTCCGGAAAAGTAGATTCCAGAAATTATACAGAATTCTTCTCTGAAAAATATTTTTCACGCTTAGAAGATTGAATTACGAAAAAATGAAATTTCCGAAACATATTTCTGAAAAAAAGTGTTCAAAAATATATTCTAAAATCTATTTTCTAAAACATATTTTAAAATGTATTCTGAAATTTATTTTCTGGGAACATGTTTCAAAAAATACTTTACATAAACCCAGAAATTATATTTCAGAATAATGATTCCAGAACATCTCATACGTTCCTATAAACTAAGAAGGACAGAAATGTCACTTTGAAAAATTGACGTAGTGCTTCTTCATTGGATGAGATGCAAGAAACAATTGCCTTTTGTAGGTTGACACAAACCTACAAACCTATGTGGATTAACAGAATTAAATATCCAACTCATCTTATTGTTTCTGTTTCTAAGATAAAATGGAATTCTATATTTTTTTAGAAGACTTTTTGCTCTTTATGCATGACAAATTTGTTCCTTGATTCACGAAAACTGACTTTGGGAGAAATTATCTAAACCGACAAGTAATCAATAAGGATTTACATCACCACACACAGTTGGCAAAACAAACTTCACAGTCACCTTCTTATTAAATTCAAAACTTCTTTAGTTTTGTCTGATCGAAAATAAAACCATCCTCTTTATTCTTAGTAAATATCTCACCTTATTTTTCTAACTTAATATGGTAATGTTTTTAGTTAGGATCCGGTATGAATAAGTTTCAAAATTTAATCAAAACCCAACCATTTTCATCCATGTAAACCAGATTTTGTTCACCCAAAAATATATTTACACGAGTTAATCATTAATTTTTAGAAAAATACTTGCGGATTCAGACATGATCGATGATGAAAACATGATTATGCATTAAGTGTAAACAAACATGCCATTAATCTCCTACTTTTTGTCATCACTGTCAAACAATGTAAAGAATAAAGGAAAGTAATCTCTTAACACCCAAAATAATCACTTTAAGAACCTGTTTTCAAGGGTAATGTAGTAATTCAAACAATAAACATTTATAATTCTAAAGAAAAAAATAAAAAGAAATATAAAATAGTAATAGTTGTTGAACAAATGTTCTGGAGTATCAAGCTAACTATATATCACAATGAGAACAAGTTATCCAAAGTATAGGTACATTATAACAAGTCATGAACTGAAACTTCGTCGTAGCTGCATGTTAATTTAACAATTGATTGTCCTTTTTCATTTCCCCTTCATCCTGCCATAGATATTCGACAAAAAAGTCGTTGTTTCCTCTCTTCACACTTCAACTTGTCGTAAATCGATGAACTATGTATTTTTCTGGATAAAAATTAATTTTATTCCTAATTACACGCGTCCAGTAGAACTCTCGTGACTCTCAAGCATCGAATCAAATCTAAAAACAATTCAATTAAATGAATATTTTAATTTATAACATTACCTTTTGATAAGCGTCAGTTGAAATTATTTAAAAAAAAAAAAAACATGGCAAGATCCCAAAGGATAAGGAAATGAGAAATACTATGCGTACCATCTTAGCAGGAAAAAAAGGTAAGAGAGGAAAATGATGATGAAAGTAGCACCCGCGAGTTCGATCCCAACGCGGCACGTGCGAATTCTGTTGAGCCACACGTGTCTACAACATTCAATCATTTCAACCCAACTGCCAAAATCAGATATTTATAAATAGCGATGATACGTTTAGCAACAATACGTTATAAATTTGTACAACTATTACAATTCCATTTTACTCTTATTTTTTTTTTCTTCGTACATATAAAATTTTATTTTTATAATATCTTCAAAAATTATGGATTGTAACGTGGTTGTTACGGTGGTGAAAAAATTATTTTCCATTTATAAACGCGAAACGCATCTCACATTGGGAAGTAGAACCATCGCACACACTCACTCTCACATCAAATCCCAAATAAAAATGGCGGAAAATAAAGCCATTGTTGAAGCTCAGAGCAAGCTTCGATGCGAGTTCCTTAAAGTCATTCGTAGTAGACGGGAAAGAGAAGGTATAACAATCAACTTCACTCGTTAACTTTCACAGTCTAGCTATGTATTGCGCAACGATTCGTTTAACTGAAACTCGTTCTTATATATGATGCTTCAGTTCCGTTAACCGTCGAACATGCGAAGCCAGTGGCGAATCCTTTGCATCAAAACTCTCCTCCGACGAAGGAAGATGTATTGTCATTATTGACATTTGTAGCGTCTTTTGATTGTTTTTATTTATTTATTTATTTATTCTCAATGTCTACTTAATTGACTTGTTCAATCGCCTGAAAAATATAGATGGAGATAATGGAATCGTGTCCGAAGGCTGATACAGATAACCTTGAAGAGTTGCTTCAGGAGGAGAACTTCTACTTGAATATAGAGGTAGGTGACTGATTAATTCGATTTCTCCGGAGTTGAATTTTGAATCGGTATTTTTGTTATTCTGATTTGATTTTGTGCTTTAAAGATAAGCTCATTGATTTTTTTTTTATCGCAGGAAGGAGAGCAAGGACGGTTGCCGGTGTTGATTTTGAAGTTGAAGGAAAGTGATAAGCAGAGAAAAAGGCCTGCGGTTGTTTTTCTTCACGGTACGAACAAATACAAAGAGTTCGTGCGTCCATTGCTTAAGGTTGCTACTGCTTCTTCTCTGTTTCTTCCATTCCTTAGGTTATTTTTCATTTTCATTTGCACTGTGCTCATGTTTTAAAAATTTTTATTATAATCGTGGAAATTCTTCTGGCTTCGGTTGCTAATGTTGTTATTTGTGTTTTAGGCGTATGCTTCGCGGGGATATGTAGCAATTTCGGTGGATTCTCGTTACCATGGAGAACGTGCCACGTGCGCAACCACCTATCGAGATGTACGTGTTTGCTTGTTTGTTCTTGCTTTACTCTGCCTTATTTTTAGGTTCAGACCTCAGAACGAATAACGCAAGGGCAAAAGTTTAGCATGGACCCGTCCTTTAAAATTTAAATGCTTTGTTTGAAACGACAAATTTTGGGAATTGGTTTCCTTTTGAAATGACTTAATTTTAGCTTTTGAGTAACTCTAATTATGTTGGATGTGATTGCAATTCAGTTTAAAGTGTATAAATATGTTGCTCTTATGACTTTTACATTCGAAGTGATGGCAATTAAGTAAAATTTAAAGTTACAACACAGAATTTGATTTGTAAATTAATTCAAATAGCTTTTTAAATGAATTTCAAACATAGTTGGATTACTATATCAAATGAAATTCGTATTTCAGTGATTCTGAACAGATAATTTGCCTTGAAGAGTAATGGTTAAACTTTAGGAGAACTAATTTTTCCAAAAGAATATTGTTTTTTGTGTTGTCGTTATAGAGAGAAATAGACTCTATTTTTCAGACATATTTATCCAAGATCGGTCGGAAAGTTGAGTCATCTGTATAAAATTCATTACTGACCACGTTTTTTTGACTTGTTTTGGCTGCAACCTACCCGAAAAAAACACACAGGCACTTGTTGATGCGTGGAAAACCGGTCAAACGATGCCATTCATATATGACACGGTAATTTACTATTGACTTTAATGATTATACATTGGAGAATAACATTATTAAAATTATTGTACTCTATGGGTTAGTTTGAAATTGGATAATTATTATAATACACTTATTAGTTTGTCATTAGATTAAATATAAACTATTTCCTCTCATGCAACTTTACCATTTAGTTAAGAACTTCACTGAAAGTTTTTGGGTCTAGAATATAGTTAAAGATGAAGTCACTTTATTGAAATTTTTTTGTGTCACTATTTCTGGAAGTAAAAATAATACTCCGGAATGAAAAAAGTAACCAAAATATTTTAAGTAAGAAGGAAATTGGACCCCGACAACCATCCAACTTATTATAGTTTGTAGTCAAGAGTATCTCAAAAGCCACCTATATCTGTTATTCTCTAGATAAATTTGTTCTTTTGTTCTGGGCCTGTGTTTGTGTTTTTTGGAGACTCTATTTTTCAGTTGAATCAATTCAAGTTGTATTTGACTGTGACTGTGATACCATCATGCCGTGACGGATTATTGGCCTTTCTACAAGTGGGACTTGATCCAAAACATGTCTTTAAATCTTTAGATATATTCAACCTAGTTATAAAATCTTTAATTTGTTTTCATAAAACTAAAGTGGGACTTGCATTTACAATGCACTTTTTATGCTACAAATGATTGGTTTCAAGTTTAATTGTGGCGGTTTAAGCTTATGATTTGTTCGGCTCATAAATGGTGTATTATTCCATGTTCTGGCAGGTCTGGGACTTGATTAAATTGGCAGATTATCTAACACAAAGAGAGGATATAGACCCTTCTAGAATAGGAATCACGGGAATATCACTTGGAGGTTGGTTGAGAGATGTTGAAAGGAATATCCTAGATGGCTTGTTCAATATGATTCATCACTTGTATAATTCTTCGATGCAGGAATGCATGCGTGGTTAGCTGCAGTTGCTGATACTCGCTATGCTGTGGTTGTTCCTCTGATTGGCGTTCAGGTGACACTGAATGATTGAATGAAGCTTTTGTTTAGACAAATGTGTTTCTGAAACAACGATTCGAAAACTTGTGTACTATATGTTGCAGGGATTTCGATGGGCCATAGACAACGATAAATGGAAGGGTCGAGTTGATAGTATAAAGCCTCTTTTTGAGAGTAAGATAATGTCAAATGAGTTTTTGAAATTTCTTTCATATTTTAACTGTTTTCTTATCTTTCATGGTTTAATATAATATTGAAATTATTATTCATAAGTCCAGTAACCTTGAACTTGCCAGTTCATGTATAGCAACATCTAATAAATTCTTAAAATTGATAAGGTATTTTATATGCCTATGGATTAAATTACCCGGTGGTCCCTTCGGGACATAACATAAAATTAACATGTTGACGTGAGAAGGGAAAATATAATAGTACCCAATTGGGGGCACTAATGCATTCAAGAAAGTTACCAGTGTACAACTGAAATATCTTTTGAAGGTACTTTGGTATTTACAACCCCTAATGTCTTGCGTTCCTGGATGCAGCGGCTCGTCATGATTTGGGTAAAGATGTTATTGACAAAGAAGTAGTGGAGAAGGTCAGCCAAGTTTTTATTCACCCACGGACACAATTTCCATTTAGAGCTTTGTTATTATTACTTTAAACTGTTGGCAGAGGATATTAAAAACTGATCACAGATTATTTTTTTTTTTTTATTTCTGATCAGGTATGGGACCGAATTGCTCCTGGTTTAGCTTCCCAATTTGATTCACCCTATTCAGTTCCAGCTATAGCACCGCGTCCGTTGCTTATTCTTAATGGTAAAACATTTATCATTTTCATTTCAACCTGACTACATTATTCATATTCAACTTCATGTATTGGCAATTCAGACTAACCGCACTGCTGCAACAAAAGGTTTTCGCTTCTTTAGTGTGTGTATGGAAATAACATCGTATACCTTTGCATCAATCCCGATTGTTTAGTCAATTTAGTTATTTCGTTCATTTAGATTTTTGTGAATATATCTATACTAATTTGTAATCGAAGCATTTGCTTGGGTTTTCTGAACTCTAGGTGCCGAAGATCCTCGGTGTCCCGTTGCAGGCTTGGAAGTTCCAATCTCAAAGGCAAGCCAGGCGTACGAAGAGTTTCAGTGTTTAGGCAATTTTAAGGTATGAACTGTTGTTGGTTGGTCACTTCCGTGAGGAAATGATGCCTTCCCTTAACCTGCAAGCTTTTATTTAAATCCCACTTTTATTAAAAATATCTCTTAATAAAAGTAAGAATATAGATTTAGTTTCAACTTAATTTGCAAAAAACTTACTTGCAGCATGAAATTTGCATCCCTTTATACATATATATATATATACATATATATATATATATATATATATATATATATATATATATATATATAATATTTTTTTATTTTTTTTTAATTAAGTATTTGAGTGACATCTTGCGTACATATATTATATATTTA
>Ga0099824_1001875_pt1 | contig 30347 bp, 13 predicted proteins | sample SiratrowhiteBW_FD_76837 | JGI IMG/M metagenome (GOLD analysis project Ga0099824, IMG submission 76837) | Root nodule microbial communities of legume samples collected from California, USA - Siratro white BW | ecosystem: Host-associated > Plants > Roots > Nodule | place: USA: California... | reverse complement strand
TATATATATATATATATATATATATATATATTTGATTTTAGAATTGATATGTTCTATGAGCCTTTTATTGTGTAAAACTCTTATATTATATTTTATAATAGTAATATTATGTTAGATCTTTTGCTTAACAAAAATATATGGGTGTTACAACTAACATATTTTAAAATAAAGGAGAATAAGTCATATATGAGGAAAACGCCCCGTAGCATACACAAGATTACATTATAATGATTTTATATTAAATAAAAAACAAAAAAGTAGAAACATATTGGTGATAGTGATGGTCAACAAATAAATTATAAAATGGTATAACCAAAACACAAGGTGGATGGAGTGGGAAATGTGCTGTGCTGAGGTTTGCCTCCATCACAAACTCAGCACTCTGTAAATAAATAATACTTTGAATTATGAAAAGTAGGTATGGTTTAGGACAATATATGCATCTTCAAGTGCACAAGTTAATGGCACACAGTATTTTATCATTGCCAAATTAAGTTGTTGGATGCAAATTGGATTGTGATAATGTGTATCCCTGTCCACTCCAACACATTCTGATGAAGCCTGAAATGCTATACTCCTAATTCAATTCAATTTAGTGCATATCCATTGATTTTGACCATTAGAGAAAACAAGCAATGTTTATTGGCTAACCTCACACATGAATATAATATGGCACTTAACCAAATTTGGTTGTGTTCTCAAAACATTTACATAAGCTGTTTTTACCACAATTGGGGAGTGAAAACCTTTCTGGTTAAGAAAAATGTCACCAATACTAATTATGATATAAGTGGGATATACCAGTCTAGCCTTGCTTCATTTATATTTTCTTATTAATACTTGAATATTTTTACTGTTTGATTCTTAGGTTTTTATAGACTTCATTATTTTCTCTGTATAATTTATATTTGGATAAAATTTTCCATGCATACTTTTATTAGAAAAAAATTGAATAAAGTTTTCTATGAATACAAATTAGTTATAAACTGATCTATATAAATTTTTATATCATTTTTGTATATTTTCGTTTTCAACTTATATAATATAAGCTTAGCCCCTCAAGAAACTTATTTCGTTTTTTTTTTAAATCCTACAAATATTTATGGAAAAGTATGTTGAAATATATTTTATATTAATATAATTACTGACCTCAAAGCTCTCAATTATAATTTGTTTATTTATCTAATAGGGTGACTGAGTTCCCAGCTATAAAGAAAAACTATATTAATATCTCAAAATATATTTTCAAAGAATGTTTAAGTATCGATTTCATAAAAATTAGTTAAAGAGCTTGTATAAATATCATAAAATTTTATTGAAAAATAAGTTATAAATATATTGATATAAAAAGACCTTACACATAATACCGTATCGGCATATAAAACGGACATGTAAATATCTATTACTAAGTTAAAATTTCAAATTTAGTAGGAGAATAACATCAATAATATCTATTGCATTATATAAATTATAAAAAAAAATCCCATTTTTGTTACAATTCGGAAAAATGTTTAGATGAATTAAGTCAAGAAAAGTAACACTAGTTATTTTTCAGAAAAAGAAGCAAAATATTAAATATTGAATTAGGAGGCCAAAGGGTGGCGAACAAAGAGTTAAGGTGATTGAAATTAACAATAATCAGTTTGATCATGATATGACCAATAAGTAGAGTTGTTTCAGTTAACTTCCCAAAATCTCAACTGAAAACCAATATAGTGAGATAAAAAAATATTTCTTGAAAATAAGAAGGTATTTAGATGAATTTGTTTTAGAAGAATAAAATAATTAGTTTTTTTATAAATTAAAAGGAATTTATACATAGACTAATTTCTAGAAATTACTTCATATAATATACTACTTTTTTGTAATTTAAAGGTGCATTTGAAATATTTTTTTATTTTCAAGCTCATAATTTTATTACGATTTTGTCTTTTAAAGGCATCTTAAAATATTAAAAGATGAAGGTATATTTTAATTGTCCTTGTGAGACTATATAGGGTTAATGTTTCGACTTCAAGTCTATTGAGATAACATTGTTAGGATCAGTCAGTGTATTTAAGGTATTGTCTTCTTTAGAACTTAAAATTTCATCATGGTTTTGTCCTTAAAAAATATTTAAAGAGTCAAGGAAAAAATGTGTAAGACTATTAGGCGTAGCAGAACAAAACTCTCAGCCAAGATATAAAGAGAACAAAGTTGGTATTTGGAATCACTTTTCCATTCCCATATACAATGTCAATGTTCTAACTTCAAGTCCATTGATATTAGATTATTAAGATCAATCACCGCATTCTAAGTATGGTCCACTTAAAAGCTTGGAACTCTGTCACAGTTTTATCTTTAAAAGACATATCACTTGTGTGTATTTGGTACAGAAGACAAATTTGCAAGAAGCATGAAAATGTTGCAAATTAGAGGAATAAAATAATAATAATAAAAACGTAAAATAAAATCTTATAATTTTATCAATTAAAAAAAATAAAATATTTATAAACTCTATCACATCACTAACAAATCTTTCATCAGATCTCATCATCTTTTTTTAATTCAAACAACATAACTTTTCATATACTTTTATCTCAAATTTACTCAAATCCACATTCTCAACCACACAAAACATAAAAGAAAAAGTTATATTGAAATTATCCTTAATCTTTTTCAAATAATGTGAAACAATTGAACATACTAAAATAATAATTTAATTTTAACCTATAAAAAATTAAGTATATTTATTTTTCTTAATTTTTGAATAAAAACTTATAAAAAGGTTTATTCAAGGATCTTGTAAATATTAGTACTCACATATTATACGTGAATCCACCGCCAGCCGTCATTTTCTTGTTTTTAAGTGTTTGTTTGATCCACCAAAATCAACCTTTTACTCAGTCTTAGGCACCAAACAATGCAGCACCCTTCACAAAACTCTTAGCCACATCCCTGTTGACTTACCTTGACTGTGTGTTCTTTTTCTTAATTTCTTTTTGCCCTTTTCTTTTTGGCATTGTTACAACTTAGAATAGTCCATACCACAATCACGGCTTCTATATATACCTTGCAAGTTTATCATATCATCACGTCAAATAGCAAGAACATCACCCTTCTAATTGTGACGGGTCAATTACTCTTAGGCTCTTGTTTCTTATCTTTTCTTTATGGATGTTCTTCATGACGTGTGTGTGGATTTATTTATTTATTTGCATGCATACACGTATACACTGTACAATTGCCCTCAAAATGGTTTGGTTGAAACCACTATAATTGTCACTTACTGTGCAATAACAACATCACACATTTAATAAGACGCAAAGAATTAGGGACCACATAGACATGCGTTTTAGGAATTCTCTTATTTGGAACAGTTTCCGATAAGCTGAAGATATTTTCAAGGGCCATAACGACTTGTAGTCCACCCTTGTACAAAATATCACAGGAGCTTGCAATTTTATTTATTCTCTGATCCTTTTTTGCACATTTTAATCTGGATTTTTTCATATTCAAGATGTTGATTTTATACAATGGAATGTAAAGGGATGATGGCCCAACTAGTTATATGTAAATAAGTAGCTATTTGGAAATTGAATAAAATACAATTTCCACTTCATCTTTTCTCGGTTGATTTAGGTTAAAAGTTTTAATTTAGTTTTTTTATTATAAATGTGTGACAAATTATAAGATATTTTCCTTTAATTATTATACTTTATATTAGGTTAATTCGATTTTCATAATGTATTGCACATAATCGAAATTATTAACATCTGACATCATCAATATAATCAAGATCATGTTTGACCGACGTGATCCTGCAAATTATGTTAAGAGTATTAAGATTAACCAATATAAAAAAAATCTGGTTGAATATATGTAAGAAACCTAAAACGAAATAAAAAATAAAAAATGATTAAAACCGATTACAATACACTAATCAAGATTTATCTATCAAGATTAACCTTTAAAGCAATATTAATCCACGCCCATCTTAAACAATACATTTACTCACCTCTATAAATAGGTTGACATCATCCAAGTAAATTTTATGTTTTTAATAACATTAAATACTCTAACCACCTAACACTAATTTAAGCATCAGATAACCTTTTGTAGGCATCACACCACTCCAACTTGAGACCCAAGAAGAAGTCAACAAGTAGGACAACTAGATCAACAAGGTAAAAAAAGAAGACCTTTTCAACCCATACAAAGGCACCTATCGTAAGGTCAAGAAGGGAGAACACTAAAGACTTCAATTATATTTACAAGGAATATAACTAACGACCGTCAAAGATCAGTAGATGCAAAAATAACTGAAACCCAACACATAACCTCTACTTCTAAATCTTCAGAAGAAAATAATCGAAATGAAACAAATAAATGCTAAGGAAATCAACGTCCTCAAACAAGAAAATGAGGAGATGAAAAGGAGATTAGAAGGGACCCACTTGTCCCAACCTCAAGAGAAAGAATAATGAGAATCGACGACTAAAAATATAAGAATGTCCTTGCAACCCCTAACACCCACAATTGTGGTAACCTATGCGTTAGAGGCCGAATCACAACTTCATACATTGGTGAACACTTCCATAACTTCGAAAAGTGCTAAATGACACCTTTTTGTTGACAAAATAATGAACGCCAAACTCTCACCTAAATGGAAAGGTTTAAGTATCAACTGATATGATGGGACGACCGACCTTGATGAACATGTTGATGTGTATGTAACCCAGACATGCCTATACACCTCAGATGACGCAGTACTTTGTCACGTTTTCCACATCTCTAAAAAAGGTAGTGTTGAGTCGGTTCACCCACCTTCCATCTTTCTTTATCGACTGTTTTGAAATCTTGGTAGCCAAATTTGGAATGTAGTTCAAAACAAGTTAACCACACCACCTAACATCAATCGTTCTCTTCATCATCCAATTAAAGAAGGGAGAGTCATTAAGGTTCTTCATGGGGAGATTCAAGAAAGTTGTTTTGAATATTCGAAACCTTAGGTTGACTCTTTCGACAAGTATACTAAGTTAAAAGTAGTATAATAATTTGAAGTACAAGTGTAAGAATGTAAAGATAGGTCCGTGTCCTAGAAGAAGAGAGAATTGGGAGAAGAAAAAAAGAGTGCAGCTAAGGCAGAAATCGAGAAATTACTCGAAGTTAGATTCATCCAGGAAGAAAAATATACAACGTGGCTTGCAGGGTTGTTATGATAAAGAAAGAAAATGGCAAGCGGAGAATGTACATGAATTACATCGACTTGAACAAGACATGATTTAAGGATGTTTATCCTTATCGAGCATAAGCCAAATCCTCAAAGGGGCAGTCGGGCATCTTAAGCTTTCTTGATGGATACTATGGATATATCGGATTCATATACACCCAAGAGGCAAGGAGAAGACAACTTTTATGAAGGATGATGCAAATTTATTTTACGAAGTCATGCCCTTCAACCTCAAGAATGCCCGAGTAACCTACCAAAGACTAATGGAAAAAGTCTTCAAAGGTCTTATCAAATGAAATGTCGAAGTGTATATGGACGACATAATTGTCAAATCCGAATCCTGCTATCGACATGTGGAGGATCTTAACGAAGTCTTTGTTGTGCTTAAAAGAAACAATATGAGATTGAACGCTGAAAAATGTGTATTCAGGATAGAGGACGAGAATTAACAAAGATTAACCTTGAATGTTGTGTTAATTGAGACCCAGTTAAACAATATCCATATTGACCTTTATAAATAGGTTGACACCACCTAAGTAAAATTTACGTTTTAAATAATATTAAATACCCCAACTATTAAATACTAATTTAAATGTCAAATAATCTTTTGCAGTTAAATTTTATTCCAACCAAAACCCAAAAAGATATCAACAAGTAAAACAACTAGATCAACAAAGCAAAAATAAAGATATTGAGAAAACACACAATAAATGAACGACTAAAATAAAAGTAATCCTTTATAAAATTTAATATATTGAAACTCCTTATCTCAATTATCACATATCAATTTAGAAACTTTAACTCGATTATGGTACATGTTTAATAGGCTATAATCGATACTCACGTCTTGATCATGAACTACCTCATGAACAAGTAAGTTCATTACAATTGTCGCCTTTTTCATATTTAAAAATTTTATTTAAATATTTAATATTACTATATATTAACAATAATTTTGTCTAAAATCGTGTTATCAAGACATCACTTAAAAAATCTTTGATCATCACTTAACATAATCTATTTGAATATTACTTTTAACATTCTTTCGATATTAGTAACACATTTGCTATACGAAATGTCCTTAAAAATTAATTTTTAGAGTATAGTAAGCCTCTTAAGGTTAAAATCTATATCTTAAAATTAAGACTTAGATTTTGTATAAGACAAAATATCAATAACACGTCTTGAGAACATCAACATTAAATTAATATTTATAGGAAAAAATAAAAATAAAAATAAAAATATAAAATGTCTTATATAAGGTGTTATCATTAGAGGAAAACTTGTAAAAATTGAAAAAGAAAGATAAAACACTCACTTAAAAATAAAATAATACGTCATAAAAATATTTTATAAGACAAAATATTGCAGATACTCATTGTCTGCCCCTAATCTATAATGTTGTAATATCATATAACCAGGGTTATTTTATTTTGTTCAGAAACTGTTGGGCATCTCTCATGCAAATGACGAGTTTATGAACATTAACTCTTTTGGTGTTCATGAAAACATACGATGATGGTTCACTTTTGTTTACCTTCTTTTTGAACACATGCTCATTTTCTGTTTGCTTTTAAGCTCGTTTTTCTTACACTAATGTAATTTGTTCATATCTTTGTAATTTTTCAGAAAGGTCAATTTACCTTTTGTCTATTTTATCTGTGAAAGGGTTTTTGCCTTATTCTTCAATGGTGGTGGCTAAATGTGTATTTGTGTATGGGCGAACGATTATGATGTTGACAGGAAATCATTGCAAGTGTCAATGGTAGTTCTTGACACTTTTTTTTTTTCGTTATTTAAATTTCTTTTGAATAGAGAAATTTGGAATATATTTTTGATTTATTTTATAAATTGTACGTCAAGATAGTGTGTACTTTAGATAGTATAATTCGTAGTAGTAAGAATGAAAGTTTTGGATGGTCTTATTTGAGAAGAGATCCATATTCTCGTTCTAAATTAAACACTTTGGAAGGGTTTTTCACCAATTTCAGATTAGGTATTATCTAAGGTAATTTGTAGATTTCATTATGTGTCAATCTAGAAGCTAGTATGTGAAATATAGATGATGTAATCAGAATTTATCTCTACACTTTTAAGTGACATGTTCTAAAATGTACTTTTTTTTTCTTTTTTGAAAATGGATCCAAAATGTGTAATGATTTGTTTTATATATTTGTAATAGATGATAAGTTTTGTTCTAAGGTATCAGACATGTTTATTGATATGGATGGAGTTTACCGTATCATAAAATTTAGTTTAGCTATGAATAAAATAATTAAAGAAAATTGCAATAATATTTTCATAATAGATAAGGTTATTAATATTTTTTGATTTGTATTAAAATATGACGAAGTTACATATAATTAAAATATTTGTGTAGATGTTTGTTACTTAAAACATTTATTAAATGGATCTAAGGAGTTGTCTTTAGTTTGATTTGTTAAGTTATTTTTAATTCATTAGATCATTTAGTGTCAAGAGAGTTTATTAACATCTTTTAAAGAAGATATTGACACAACAATATACCAAACAATTAAATAATTTTATATATGTATGCTAAACTTGGATATATCAGTCCAAAAGAGATATTATGAGAAGGAAAATTTGACTATCGCAAAAATTTGAGTGCAATACTAAGAATGTGGGAGTAAAGCTATCAATCTCTTGAAAAGTTTTGACAAATAAATAAGAATAAACTCATAATTTAAAAATATCATCTATATAAGACATTGCCTTTCTATATATTGATTACTAACAAATAACATATATTATTATAAGCAAATTCAATCTTGAACGTGAATTTGAATACAAAGGATTAACTCGTCTTACTAGATAATAATTGAGAGAAAATCTTATTTACTTTTGTTATTTTTTGTTTAAAAGAAAAGCATGAATTATATATATTCTTGTTAAAAGATTAAGTTTTTAAAAGAGATGACTCAATTTTTCCCAACTTAACGATTACTTGAAAAATTTATATCACATCGACCCAAATCATTTTCTAATAGGTTGACCTAACTTGATCCTATGTTAACCGAAAGACCATTTTTTTTTTTTCATTTCAAAAAGTTTTTAAAATAATAGAAAATAATTTTTAAATTTAGGTTACATTATTCAATTTTAATTTTAGATTTAACTATTTGATATCTAGATAGACTACAATAAAAAAGTTATTTAGACACCAATTTTATTTATCAAATAAAATAGTTACTAATTGTGACTAAAATAACCACCAAATTAGGTTTTTATTGCTAAATAAACTATATAATGAGAGTAACTACTAAATTTAGTGACCAATTAAGTCAAAATAATTAGTATCTATCATTAACTACCAAGATTTTACCGAATTATACATTAGATTCTAAATTAATATCTAATGATATAAATGCTAAAAGCTAATACTATATATCAATTATATTTACTTAATTGGTTACTAAATTCAATCATTACTCTTATTTTGTAGTTATTTAGTAACCAAAATCTAATTTAATGATTATTTTCTTCACAATTAATAATCATTTTATTTGGTAGTTAAAATTGATATCTAAATAATTTTTTCTTATAATGATAAATATAAATTTTAATACATGTATGTGTTTTTAAAAAATAATTATAGTATTTATTTTTCAAATATAATTATTATTTTATAAAACAAACCAGTTAAACAAGTTGGCTCAACCTAAGCTAACCAATCTATGGGTTGACCCGACCCAAATAATTTCATTTATGAATTTAGGCTGTACTAACTAATCCATCAAATCATAACTATTTTACTAATTCTGTTGAGAGTTATTCTTTATATTTTAAACAACTTTAAACTTGAAAAGAGATGAGAATTCAAACATAGCTATGAAAGTCAGAAGTAAATCACATATTGTTGTAATCATTTTTAATGCACTATAGAATAACACTTATTGAAGTATGATATTGAATATCAACACTTATCTGTAAGGTATTCTGAATATCTCTTCCATAATATATAAAATACAATTATAGATTTAATGATATGAAAAATAAGAGAAGACAAAAAGAATAAGGTGCATGTGCATGAAGTTAATTTAAGAATTTTGAAAATATTTTTAAAAAGTGTAAAATGAGTTTTGAAGTGTACGAGAAAAAAAAAAAAAAACTCCTAATTGCAATCTATCCTATAGCCTCATGTCTTCTTTCTACACCTCCGTACTTTCTTCCTTCTGCATATCCATAATTCAACAAAATGACCACTATATTTTTTATAAAAAAATAAATAAATCTTACGCTTTCTGATTTTTTTTTATTTTCAATTATACTATCCAAAATTAATAATGTTTTAGATTGTACAATTTATAATAAAAAAATTATATACTTTAAATATAAAAAATATATTTCAGATTATATATTTAAAATACAAAAATTATATTTTAAATTATATAATCTAAAATATAAAATTTTATTTTAAATTGTACAATTTAAAATTTAAAAAAAAATATATTTTAGATTGTAATAATTAAGAATGCAAAAGTATTTCGAATCATATAATAAAAAAATATAAAGATAAAGATTGTATTTCAAATTTTACAGTAAAAAAATATTTTTGAAATTTTAAAAGATATGGAAGTGGAGAACTCGTGGAGTTGCAGGAAGGACGCGTTCAAAAAGCAAAGTTGTGATGGCCCAATAACGTAATCTATGCTTAGACAAGATATAATCTGAGACCACTACTATTACTATTTGTACACCTTTTTTACTCTTCAACCTCTATCCATATTTTGATGGCTTTATTCTCTTACAAAGATGCATTAAAAAAAAAAAAATAGTAACTTCTCTAATTCACAATTATTTAGGCTTCAGGACAAACATAGTCCAGTTTTTCACTTTCATATAAATGAACCTCAGGATGAAAATAACTAAACTAAAACTCAACTCAAATCTAAAACCACACACCTCCACACCTTTATATTCTTTAGTTATTCCTTCCATGGTACAACAGATTTGCAACCTTCATTTGAATTATCGTAATAGACAAATTATTTTTTAAAATATTATATAAATAAGTAAGTCTAAGTTTTTGAAACACCATTTCAATCGTAAACACTAATTATACATTTAATCATTATTTTTATAAAAGTTGTATTTTAAATACATATTTTTTTCTTAAATTTTGTTTATAATGTAAACGTCCAAAACATATATTAATTTAATTATTAATTTTTTTAAATTTAAGATAAACATTTTTATAATTTAATTAATAAATTAAATTTAAATTTTAAAGCATTATAATATTTTTATAACTATATATGTAAATTAATAAATGAAAACATATATATAATTTTAACTATCCATTTATAAAAAAAATGTGTTTATATTAAAATTAAAAATGTAATAAAATTAAAAATTGAAACAGTTCAAAAAGCTTTCAATTTATTAATCAAATTAAAAGAAATATCAAAATAAAAATATGTTTATAAAAAAGACATTTCAAAATAATCCAATCAAAATTATAAAAAGACATTTCAAAAATAAAAAATATATTTATTTAAATCCTAAGGATTTATTTGAATTAGAGAGTGGATTTGAATAAGTAAATTTGAGATGAAAGTGTGTAAAAAGTTAGATTGTTTGGATTAAGAGAAAGATGGTAAGATTTGAAGAAAAAGTTTCTGAGATATGATAAATATAATAGATATTTTAGTATCTTTTAATATATAAAACTATAAAATTACAAATTTGTTCTTATAATTAAAAATAAAAGATAATAAATTTATTTAATGTAATTAATATATATATATATATTATAATTATTATATAATAAGGACTAAATGATCTTTTACTTATTGCCACTTGACTTTCTTTGCTCATTCTCTTATATATGAGCAACCTCTTTTCTATATCCTCTTTTTCTCTACTCATAAATATTGGCTCATGTAAATACACACGTCTCCAGTCTTTTTTATTTATTTATTTATTTTTTTATATTTGAGCAATAGAACCAAACATATCCTAAATCTTAAACCTTAAAAATAATAAAATTTAAATATTAAAAATTTAAAATTTCAATTTATTAATTAAATTATTAAAAGCATTTAAAAATAAAAAGTAATTTATTTAAAAAACTTAAAAAATTAAAATTAAGAAACAATTTTGTACTTGTTACGTACAACTTCTATAAAAAAATATGTAAAAAATTATATTTTCAAATCACAACATCAATAAAAAAATATAAAATATATAATTAGAAAAACTTAAAAGAAAGAAAAAAAAAAAAGAAGTCATAAAAAATAGTAAAGAATTCCAGTCATGAAACGACTTTTGTAAGAAAATAATTATTCAAAGTTATGTTTTTAAAGTACGACTTCATCTTTGTAAGTAAATTACATCTTTTTTATTTTAAAATTATGTTTTCAAAATACTATCTATTATTTAAGTAATTTTTTAAAATTTATCTATTTTGATAATTTTGAATAGAAATTGCGACATTAAGTTAAAAAAAAAAAAAAAATCTTCTTCCACCTTTAAGGAGTTCTATTCTGAATTTAGAATAACATACCTCTCTTATATAATAAATTTAAATTTATCATATATAATATTAACTACAAATTATGTCATCAAGAACATATATTTTCAAAATACAATTTGTAAATATAAATTTTCCTATCCAGTAATCTAGATAACTTAATCTGAAAATTATTTAGGATGATTTACATTTATTTTATTAGATTATTTCTTTATTTTCTTTATGTATCTTGGGATTACATAATTTACCTGTTTAAGTAATTTTTGAATTACAAACAGCTTACTGTTAAGAAAGTTAATTAAAATTAAAATGTTTGAATCATTTCAAATATTCTTTTCAGATCAGATTGGTTCAATGTGTTGTTTAATACTTTGACACCGACCTAAATTAAACTGAACTAAAATATTAATTATTTAAATATTATTATATTGTTTATTATTTCTTTTATATACGTGAGAGATACGTGTATAAAAAAACTTTAATAATTTAATTTTATTTATATTTATATTTATACATGTATGATAAAGAAGTAAACGTATAAATGAAGAGTTTTCCTTGTAGATAAAACATTATACTTTCATGTTTGAAAGAGAAGATTTAATTATAATAGGGTAAAAAATAAAACTATTAATAACATCTAAACCATAAAGTTAGAAAGATAGGAATAAATAAATATATCAATAAAAAATTATATAATAAAACTGAAAAATCAATTCCAAAGAAGTGGATTAATTTAGTTCAAAATTTTTGATAAAAATTACGTAGTAGATAAATAGATAAGGAGGATTTAGTTCAAATACACAGAAAAGGAATTTCTTTAAACAACTGACGCAACCTCCTATTTAAAATATTAAAATAATTTGTGTGTCTTTTCTTTATCCAAAATAATTTTATCCAACTCTTGATATAAGTTAACTTTCTATTTTTATAAATGTGGAACTCAAAATTATATATGGATTCCTAAACCTCATTCATTTCCCTTTTGAATTTATTCCAAAAATACACTTACCTCCTGCCTTTCTTTTTCCCTCATATTCCTATTTCTCTCATTTATGAATTGACAATTTAGAATCTGTATCATGACTATGTTTCTTTCGGAAACCAAATTCTAGAATATAATTTTAATATATTTACAGGTTCCGGACATTCAATTATGAATATATGAACTTAAAAATTATAATTCAGAATTTAAATCCCATTTACACGGATTGCTATGCTAATTAATGGTGTTTTGTGAGTAAGTGAACACGAGAGAGTACTATGTCACGAAGGCCAGTCAGAAATTAAACCTACCAAGTTAGTCAGGTGAAGAGAGTGTAGTAATGTTTTACACCAAATAGGATTCTAATTTATGATATTTTACTCCAATTTTTTTTTAACTCCACAATAGCCGGTTAACTGAAAAGGATATCTCTTTAGATCTAAATAAGCATAAATAAACAATCTCCAATTATTATGAGGGAAACAACTAAATTATAAAATATTATTATTAAATAAATATGAAGATTAAGACCTTAATTTCTTCAAAGAAATAAACTCTTGAATTGAGCTTGAAGAGTTGTTATCATTAGGAAGAGTTTGTAGACTCACTTTTTTGGGATGTAGAATTGATTGCAAGTGAAATGGATATTATATTACATATAAGAATTGAATATAGCCAACTTATGAATAACAGCATAATATCAGTGATGGTGTTTGCAGTTATGGAGAGGAGAAGGAGTCAGCCAGATGAAGCCACTTCTGTTCATGCGCAGTGGCGGCGTCGGCTTCTGAGGTGCCCATCACAGCCTCCAAAGCGCTTTCGGCTCTGCGTTGCCGTAAGCGTCGAAGGACGGCATGTTTGTCCATGCTTTCAGAACGCGCTTTTGAAGACTTCAACTTCAGCTGGCTCGATATCGCACCCTCTGTTGTACACTCCTTCTCAAAATTCTCCTTTTCTCTCTCTGGGAAAGCTGATTGAGATCTGGAAATCGTGAAAGCCATTTCTCTCTTTCTATCTATCTTGAGAATGAAAAGCTAAAGGAGTGGATTCACGATAAGTGAGGCTTACATATATAGTGACAGTGGGAAGTGGTTTCAGTTGCACTTTGTTTCAGCCACTGGTTTTGCCAAAACAGGGGTTACAGAGGCAAAAAGATTGATAACTTCAAGATTTAGTTGCCTGTGTTTAAGAGAGTGTGTCAAACGTACAGGATTCCACATTTTGGTTTCCTTACGTGGCTATTTACCGTGAAGAGATATTTTGTTCCACCATGTGCACCAAAACCGACGGCATGCATTGGGTTTGGAGCAGAAAAAATTTGATATTTTCCTTTATCAAATGCTACAATTCAATTATTAAAAGAGTGTGAGGCGGCACTAAATGAATATATTATGATTACTTTTTTTATATTATTTCTCTGGGTGTCTCTGTAAATGATAAAGTTTGTAGCAAAGATAAGCATACCCGAGCAAATATTAGCAGTTTTCCAGAATAAATAGAGGGTTAACACATTAATGGTTGTAAAAAAGAGAAAAAGAAGGTTGAGATAAGTAGCTGGGATAAGTGGTGGAAAATGACAGCGTAGAAAAACAACAGGTAGGGAAGCTGTTTTGAAGTAAACCGAGGGCTATTGTATTCCGCGGTCTCTTTCTGCTTTTCTTGATTTGCACATGAACACCAGCGCAAGCAATTAGCTACAAAGCACTTTAAGAACTTTTAAGAACTCTGAAATTTGAACTGCTACTTATATATACGTGAGCATCAGTGTTTTCCGGTGAATGAAATTCCGGTGGCATCCTTAAAAGAAAAACCATCCAAAGATCAAAAGTCAAAATCAAGTAATCATGCAAATCAATCTTCGGGTCTAACTCAGTAGTAATCATCAACACAACAGCAGCAACAAAATAAGAACACAAGAAAATATCAGAACCCAGAAACAAGGACAGAAAACCACTAATGAAATTGTGGGTCTAACGTTACCGTGTCATTTAAGGATAATAATGGGTAAGATCTTCATAGAACACACTATTGTCCTTGTCAATGTGACTCCCCCTCCTTTTTACTTACCCCATCCCATTAAAAATTGTGGATAATTACATGCTCCAGGATCCATCTCCAATAAATAAGCATTTACTTAATTTATGGATATTGAAAAAAAAAATACTTTAACAATCCCTAAAATAAATAAAAAACTTATCCTATAACCCATTTAAATAGTATACTTTTATATATTATTATTTTAAAATAAAATATTAAAAGATATAATTAAAATATTATTTTTTTTTATTTGTAGATGTGAAAATTTCATAATCCATATTTTTACGGTACTTGTGGACTCACCAAAACATGATTTGATCAATTGGAAAAAAAATATAGTTTATTGGTATATTTTCTTTGAAGAAATTATCATTATAATATATAAATTATAAATTTGGATTAGCTATATTTGAGAAGTACGACTTTATTTTTTAAAAAGTTGTATTTATATAGCACCTCAATTATTATATAAATAATTTTTATTAATTAGAAACTGGAAATAAATTTTTATAAAAACATTAATTATAATATAATCTCATAAATATAAATACATATTAATATTTTATATATTTACATTTATTCATAATATATTATAAAAATATATATAAATTTTATATAATAACAAGAGTTTTATATCAGAGTAAAAAATTATTTATATATTTAATATCTCTGAAAGATGTTAAAACTAAGTTTTTCACAAATTAATATTATAAAAGAGACCTTCTTAATTTTTCTAAACAACTTACTAAATAGGTTTTGCTTTTATCTATATCATAAATTTTTTTTATTGATAATAATCATACTATAAGTACATATTAAAAATAGAAATGAGAAAAAGTCAAGTCTTAAGTATTAATTTTAATAAACTTAAAATACAATACATATAATGGTGGTCTAAAATTTTATTAAATATCACTTTATCAAACGTATGAATGTATATTTTATTTTGAATATCAAAATTTATTTAACAAGTGATTATATAATTAAGTATTTTTAAATAAAAATATTGATATAATTATAATTATTTCTTCTAAATTACTGGTCATTTATCAGTCTACAAATATACTCATTACTTAAATTAACTTTAATAAGATGCTCAATAAATATTAATTTTAAATTTAACTTATGAATATATTAATATAAAACATTTTTTTAAACTATCTAAATATTCACCTACTTAATAAAAATTCACCATAATTATTATCATTTATCTCGAAATATACCAAACTTTACTTTCTAACCAAGTATATTTATACATTACCATAATTTTAACTCTTATATATTTTTATCCTTTCAAAAATTGCATACTGTAATATTTATTAAGATATTTCATTTTTATCTTAACCAATAATCTATACACATCGATCCAAATAAGTACAAAAATATAAAAATAAAATAAAGCGTGCATATAACTTTCTTTTATCCTGAATAATTGTGTCAGTGTATACTCCTCCACCTAATATCAACACATAGCAACAAATCTCTTTATATAGAACCCAGTGAAAAAACGTTAAGACATTTACACCATCTATAACAAAAGCTAATCGGTCTACTTAATCTTAACATTATTAGACTTTGCCAAAAAAAAAACTCTACTAGCTGTTAGACAATGTCGTGTTTCTTTTTATTACACAATATCATTATCTAAACGAGCACTCTAATATATAATCTGTTTAACATAATTTAAATTCAATCTTCATATTATTTTATAATATCACTTATTACTTTACCAAAGTCAAAGCCTTATATAAAGAATTGGCCGAATATAAACAATCACGCACCTCCGATTGTGGAGGTATAATATTATTCTTGTTGATTAAAATAAAGTGTGACATATATGTCCTATTGCTCTTAATGGAGTTAAATAAAAATTATTATAAAGGCGGATTCTATTAATGGATCTATTTCATCAATAAAAAAAGTTATCTCTCTAGTCATGTAAAAGGAGAAAAAACAAGAAATTCTAGTTACAGACAATTTCAATGAAAATTCAACAACTTTTACCTGCAAATCTGGATCTGACACATATTCAAAAACAGACATTCAAGTAAAAAAAAAAAAAAATCCAAATGTGAACATTGTTAAAACTTCATCATAATAAAGACAAATGCTTCAACGCCAAAAGCCATAAAGAAAGTCCTCTTCTTTTTGGCTCCTTGACACTATCCTTAACTTCATAGACAAGGACTACAGTCCCGCTTGTTATAAATTATTCACGTGTAGAAAGGGAAAGATGTCGTCATTGTGTAGGGTGCATCAGTGACAAAATCCAATAGCAGCCGACGACAAATGTTACCACTATCAAAGTCAACAACACACATTGCCTCTTCTCTTTCAGCTTCCCCAAGGTTTTAATCACAACCAAAAGGTCAGGTGACAATGGTGAATGATGTACTTGCCATAGGTGATGATGTACCAAAGAGGGAGAAGGAGAGTGAAGGGTGTTGTGAGGAAGTGGTGGAAGGTGAAGAAAGAGTATCTAAGGAATAAATTTGGTGTTGAAAATGCAAAGGACAATCGCGATATTAGATCGATCCAAAAATGATAGATGTTGTCCATAATAAATTGTTTCAAAACTAGTAAGCTTGCTCCAAATGATGATAAAATTGATAAAATTGGATTAAACAATACTGGTAGAGTAGAAAACAATAAGGTATTACTGGAGATAATGCTTTAAAAGTCAAACTTGTATCCACTTGGTCAAAACATTATGGTACTGGTCGAATCAATAAATACTAATTGAACTATATGACATACCATAAAATAAATATAAGAATATGGGTATATATTATATAATATTTGTTTCCAATCCTATCACAATCATTTTGTTACAACTTATTAACATTAATATTAGGAGTTATTATACTTAATTCTGGGATGGACTTATTTTTCAAATTTGCTTATAAAATAAAAACAATGGACATCCAATTAAGGTCTTGAATACAATGTATACCAAGACAAATAAATAGTCTAAACATATTAACGCTAAGCTTTAACAATTAATTCAATTTTGAAGTCCATTTAATAACATAACAAGGTTAGATGAACATTCAATTTAAAATACATCTCTATTAAAAGCAATTCAAATGAATCACTTCATACATTGAAAAAGAAAATGTAATTTATAATCTTTATTTGACTACATCATCACTAAACAATTTACATGACTATAAAAACTTTTAAACAACTCAGCGTTTTACATTTTTTTAATTTAGATTTTATTATTATACATAATAAAATTCGTTATTCAAATGAATACATTAATTTTTTTTTACTTTTAAAAATGGATTACTTAAAGTTGTTTAGATAAAGCAACTAAAATATTTTTAAGCAGTATAATGTGAAACTACTTCAATAGAAAAGTTACTTCTAACTCAATTTCTAATTCGCTCTTCGAACATTTTTGAAATTTTAAGATTTAAGGTATTTCTTTTTTAGAAAAAGGTTATTTGTAAAATAAATTATTCTAAAAAAATAAATTTACTCTAGAAAAAAAGTTTTCTTGTATTAAATCCATAACATGATTATGTTTCAATAATTTGTTTTTTCCTTTTCAACTTTATTTGAAACAAAATTATCATTTAAAGTCACTTTTCAGTAAACTTATCCAATCAACTTTCTAATTATAATTCAATTAAAATAATAATAATAATCTAGTATTCACTATTATTCTAAACACATTGATATTTACTTGACTTAAACAGATAGGGTTTTGAACGTGAAGTAAAGCAAGCATGTCAGAGATGAGTTTATATCCTTATTATTGACAATTGTAAAAGTTATTCCTCATCTTTTTGATCAATATAACTCAATAAAAAACCACTAACTACTCTTCGAGCTACGGGATTGGGAATGCCACGACATAGACGTCCATCAATATATGCCAACAAGCCGGAGAAGACAAATTTGCCAATGCCCCATTTTCTAATGAAACTCACTTTCTGCACCTTTTGACTAGAGTTCACTGGCACATCTGCATCACTGCCAACCTTGGACTTCTTTCCCCAGTTTATGCTGAATATAAACTTGTTAGCTCGCCTTCGCAGTATGCGTATTGCAAAGCTTACAAAAAGATGTTCGCACAACGTCAAGACTGTGGGTCCTATTCTCCATTCCTGAGAAATAATCCCGAATCAACAACTTTACATGTAAATGGAAAAATTATTTGCCAGTTATGCCATTAGTGATTGTATATTACGAAGTATGCAAGTTTTCCTTTCAGAAACAAGTCAAGCACTTACTGTTAAATAAAATTACAATGGTAACATCATATATGACCATTGAGGCGATTCCAAACTAAACTAGTGCATTCAAGGCATGCAGAGAAGTATAGTTTGGGAAGCTATTTAGCACGAGATAATTCGTATGTAAACCCATAATTCCAGTGTAAAAAGGACGGGGATACTTTGAAAGTAGAAAGCATGGGGGGGTCATCATTATAATCATTGAAAGTTATTGCTGTGACAAAATACGACTAGGAAGATGGAAATACCAAAGAGAAGAAAAAGATGAAATAGTAGGATAAATAAGAAATGCTCCCTAGAATAGAACATACACTTTCTCCACGAAGACGGCTTAGAGGGCGGGATGTGGTTGACGGATCTCCTTTAAGTAATGCCTTGCTCACAAGGAACTCCTTAACACGATCTGTTATCTCATTGATGAGAGAATGATTTGGAGGTAGGTTTTTCAGGATAACCTAAACAAGTATATGAATCCATCATAACCACAATAAAGGACAAAGGTTAATATTTTATGTATAGAAAAAAAAAATCATTATGAAAGCAAATAATTATAAAGATAAAGGTCATCCACCACAAAACTCTTCCAACAGAAAATTACACAGAAGAATCAAAACAAAACTAGATAGCGACAGTGCACAAAGGCAGCTCAATCACTGTGCAGATCAGAATCGACACTACTTAATAAGATGTCCTTCATGCGTATGTAAGATATTAGTTTAATGATTTTCAAGTTTACATCCTCTCAAGTATTAAAATCAAATCAATCTAACAGGCGTGCATAGTTGTGAACACAATCTCTAAGCAAGGTTCTTTACTTAAAATTTCATTCGAACGTACGTGCTAAGGTGTAATGCAAATTTTCTAGATATAGTCAAGCTCGAAATATGTATGTGCAATTTATTACCTGATTGTCAATAACTCTGACTCTAAGGTATTCTTGTCTATAAACTGTATCCAGCATGGCTTGGATATATCCTTCAATGTATAACTGCACCAGACCACAAATCCAATTAGCAACTAATAGCCAAATCAACATTTTCAAAAATAAAGATGGAAGAACTGAAATATAAATATCCCCCACTATTTTTTGTTTTTTCTTCTTTCTTTTATGACATTTTGAGGTGCTGCATCTGATTGATCTTGTTTGTGGTGCCAACATAGTTAGGATGGAAAACAATGTAGTGATGCTATAGCACTCATTTCTATTTTAAAAAATAAGATCAGAGCTTTGGGACAAAAACTAGGGGCAGATTACACGAAATGATGTGATGTATTACAATGAGATGTAAAACATAAAGCACTGACCCTTATACTAATTTTAGACTCTTACTAAAGAACAAATAACTTCCTAAAGATAAGATCACTAAGAATTAGATAAAGTTCCTCAAAAGATAAGACATTCAAACATATAAAATAATATCTAATTGAATATTTTTCATATTCAACAACAGGGTTAACATCCTCCATAACGAACTTCCTTCGCATAGGTTTCTAATTTTGTAAAACTCAGCTATATACTGTGTTATTACAGTCCTATAACGGTTGTGAAAACAACATTAGTGATTGTGAAAATAAAGTAAAAAAGAGGTATAGGATTAATTTCTTGTGTATAATGAACACATAGGGCTATATAAGAAACATACAAAAAGAATGGGCTAAGCCTGTAACATGCTCCCTTCAAGCTGGTACATATAAATTGTCTGTTCCAAACTTGTTACAAATATAATTAATTTTAGGTTTCCGTACGGATTTAGTAAAGATATTTGCTAATTGATCATTTGCATTAACAAACTCAGTTTTGATGTCTCGAAATACAATCATTTCTTGAATAAAACAGCAATCAATCTCAATATGTTTAATCCTTTCATGAAGTTGACATTTGACCTAATATGCAGCATGATTGTCACATATAAGTTTCATTTGAGTGACCTCTCCAAATTGCAATTCTTCAAGTAACTAATTAAGCCAAATAAGCTCACAAGTAACTGAGACCATAGTTCTATATTTTGCTTCTGCACTAGATCTCGCCACAACGTTTTGGTTTTTGCTCTTTCGAGCGATAAAGTTATCACCAATGGAGATACAATATTCAGAAGTGGATATTCTATCAGAAGGAGAACCTACCCAATCAACGTATGAATAAAGACAACTTTAGTATAGTTATTATGACCATATAGCAAACTTTCTCCAGTAAAACATTTAATGTATTTCAATATACGAATGAATACATTTTAATGATGTATACATGGGAAATTAAGAAATTAACTCATCATACTAACTGCAAAGGAAATGTTAGGACAAGTAATCGTAAGATAGTTAAATTTTCTAACTAAGCTTATGTACTTTCTAGGATCTAAGAGAGGCTCTCCCTGTTTAGGTAGGAGTTTGACATTGAGAGGGTGTGTCAATAGAATTTGATTCATTAACCCAATTTCTTCTAAAATATTCAGTGCATACTTCCTTTGAGAAATAACAATACCATTGTTGGATTATGCTACCTCAATCCTAAGAAATATTTGAGTTTGCCAAGAACTTTAGTCTAAAAGTGGTGACAAAGGTGTTGCTTTACTTATAGGATACCATGGCGATCACTGCTTGTAAGAACAATGTCATCAACATATATTACTAGATAGATACACCTAGCATTCAAGTGATAATAAAAAAATAAATGATCTGCCTCACTAGAGTCATACCAAATTGTTAAATAATATTTCTAAATTTTCCAAACCAGGCCCTAAGAAATTGCTTGAGGCCATATAAAAATTTACTGAGATGACACACCAATCCAGAAGACTCCTTCTAAGCAACAAAACCTGAAGATTGCTCCAAATAAATTTCTTTTAACAAATTCCCATTAAGGAAAACATTTTTTCACATCTAGTTGATAATGAGACCATCATTGAAGAGTAGCCATGGCAATGAATAAGCGAACAAAATCCATCTTTGCCACTAGAGAAAAAATATCACCATCGTCAAAACCAATAATTTGTATATAACCTTTGGCCACAGAGCCAATTTTGAGACGAACAATAGTACTATCAGGACCAACTTTGATAGTGAAAATCCACCTACAACCAACAACAGATTTCCTAAAAGGTAAAGGGACAAGTTCCCAAGTTCTACTATTTTGAAGAGCACTTATTTCATTAAGCATGACCTAAAGCCAACCAGCATGAGCAAAGGCATGACCTGATATTTTGGAATTGACACGGAAGAAATAAACAAAAGGCATGTATATAAAGGTTGAGATAATCTATAGTAATTCAAAGCAGTATAATGAGGAGAGGGATTACGAGTAAAGCATATACCTTTACGGATGGCCATGGGAATATCAAGTTCAACTGTTAGGAGCCAAAAAAAGGGATGGAGGAGTTGGCACTAAAAGAGAATCATAAGGTGGACGATGGGAAGTCTATCATCGGTTGTACACCTGAAGGGTTGGTGGAGGTGGGGGATATTTAGGTGCACTAGAGACAACAGGAGGATCACAAACAATTGGGATATTGACTTGATCAGATGGAAACGTAAGAGGAGAAGGAGGCGACTTAAAGTAAAGGGAAGAGTTAGTCGAGGTGAAGTCTACTGAAACGAAAAAGCAATTAAGAAGAGAAAAGCATTTATCCTTTTTGTGATCTAGTGAATCCTAGAATGACACATTTATATGACCTTGTAGATAAATGATCATGACTAGGACTAAAATTATGAATAAAGCATGCTGATCCAAATACTTTAAGAGGTAAGGGATGGAAAGGTTCATAAAAAAATAAATTAGAATGAGATTTTTTTTATCTAAAATTGAAGATGACATGCATTTAATGAGATAACATGCACTAAGAACAACATTACCCCAAAACCGTTGAGAAACCTCACCACAGATTAAAATTGTGAGTTGTTTTAACAAAATGTCTATTCTTGCACTTAGTCATCACATTTTGTTCAGGTATATAAGCACCTTATGTTTGATGAAGAATACCATGAGAAGCCATAAAAATTTTCAAATAATGAGAAGGATACTCACAGGCATTTTCACTCCACAAGGTTTAAACAGAAACTACAAATTGATTTTTAATTTTATTGTAAGATTATTGAAATATAGAGAATAACTTAGAATAATTTCTTATTAAAAATAACCAAGTACATCTCAAATAATCATTAATAAATAATAAAATATTGAAAACCCAAGTTGAACTTAACACGACTTGTTTCTCAAATGTTAGAGTAAACCAAAGGAAAAGGAGATGAAGCACGTTATTAGACAGTACTAGTTAAAGACTATGATGATAAACAAATAGCGATGACCCACATACAGTGCCAATCATTTGTTCCGACTCCGATCATGTATACAAACAAAATCTTTGGTAAAAAGAATAACACAATCAAGGAAATATGGGAGATGACAAAGGATAATAAATTAAATGAAAAAACATTATCAATAGATAAATAAGAAAGAAGATGAATAGTACCAACACCATGTAATGAGATCCTAGAGCCATTGACAATTATTACAAAATGTAAATAACCTGAAGTAGATAGAGAAGAGTAAAATAATTTGTTACGAGTAATATAATGTGGCACCTAAGTCTAGAAGCCAGGGGCCAAGAGAATTAGAGTTAGTGATAACAACAAAAGATGTACCCGGGTGCAACAAAAGTAGTGGAATTAGTGTTTTGATGATCCCCATACCATTTTAGAAATTCATTAAAAATAACAGGTTGTCCTAGGGTATCAGATAAAATAGGACCCAAAGTAGACGGTTATGAAGGAGAATTTTGAACAACTACACTAGATCTAGGAAGACGATCATGTAAGGCATAACACTTGTTAATTCTGTGACCTAACTTGTGACAATATTTACACTTGTGACACTCTTTGCTTGACTTGCGAGGGCAATTGCGATCATCACATTGAGATACCAAAGCGAAAGAGTCGTGATCGAAAGCAGGCACATCAGTGGTTGGTTGGCTTACCCGATACACACAAAAGGGTTGAACAAGTAAAAGTAAAATTAGGCACAACTGGGGATCCCAGAATCTAATTACGGACATGTGAATAATCATCATTAAGTCCATGTAAAGCCAATGACATGAAAAATTTTAACCTTTGCTAGAGTTCTTGAGAAGGAGTGGAGCTAGAAGACAATAACTCATTAAAGTGGTGAGAAAAAGCATGAACTTTACCTAAATATTTAGCTATTGTACCATAAAGACGTCTAAGGGCAACAATATTGAAAAAATTTTGACAAACACCATAAAGACGTTGAGTATCATTAGTGTATAATAATTTGGCTTGTACCTAAACTTTTGAACATGTCTCAAACACACAATATTTGTTATAAAGATTAGCGAATAATACACTTGAGAATAATGCATAATTGAGCATCAATTTTCAACCAACAGAAAACATCATTTTTAGCAATAATAACCACACTAGGTGACATGATCAACATAACCCTGACTTTCAAGCCATGTTTAATGTTCTGATGCCCTAATATCATAATTAGTTCTATCAAATTTAGATGTACATTGATACAATCAGTATAGAAGGATCGATCAGGCATGGAAGCACTAGAAGAGACAATAGATGAAGAGGAGAGAGAAAAGCCCTAAAAACTCAACAAGTATCAGGATGACAATGGGAGATCTAGAACGAGGGTGACAAGGCGATCTCGCCGCTTGTAATCGTCGCCGAAGAAGGGTTAAGACGTGCTGCCATGCATGGTAGAAAGCGGTGGCAGAGATGCAGCGTGAAGAGGTATGTGAGGGTGATTTGGAGCTCTGGTCACTGATCTTTGTGGCATGGTGGTTGCTTGGCTAGGATGATCTGAATGAAGGTGTCAGTGGTCCAAACGACAACGACGGAAAAAAATAATTGGTGAACAGTGGGTTCTCTAGAAAGTCAAGGATTTTACCTTAACTCTATATACCATGTGAAAATAAAGTAAAAAGCGGTATAGAGATATCTCTAGTGTACAATGAACACATAAGGTTATATATTTGTAGATAAAAAACATATAAAAAGTATGGACTAAGCTCGTTACATCTAACATTAATCACAAAAATATATTTTAGGAAAATAATTATTTGGTTTAGTCTAATAATCTAATGCTCAATTATTTCAGAAATGATATTCAGTCCGTTCTCATTCAATTATTATAACTATGAAGAAAGTGAAATTTAAACTTAACTCAACCTTACAAAACCGGCTTATAAAGTGAGGTTTGCACCCATATTATAAACTATTGAAAGGCTGATGTGGGATCTCGAATACGCCTCCTTACACTGATCAACTCATGCGTGGGACAATTATTTAAGGGTGGTCCGATAGCGGCTCAACAACGATGCTAGGATAGGCTTTAATACCATATCAAGAAGTGAAATTTAAACCTAACTCAACCTTACAAAACCGGCTTATAAGGTGAGATTTGCACCCACATTATAAACTATTGAAAGGCCGATGTGAGATTTCCTACCGTAACCATGCAAATTTCTATTTTTCTTAGCTCCCCTACCCCTATCATATGTTTGATATATGTCTTAGAATGTGGACTTAGGGCTTAATCAATCCAATAATATCTCTATATGGAACTAAATCCACCCTTGAGACCACGATTAAAGAAAACTAGGGATGACAATTTGTTAAACCTATAGGAAATGAGAAAAGATTGTATGTTAGGAGAAATTAAACAAAAAAGGTGCTAGGCAGTTTTGTTGGTTAGGATGGGTTAGTCTACTTAAAGACCAACCCAATTAGGAGAAGGGGGACATTTGGACATCGTGAATATTGACTGAGTTTACTCTGTGTGAAAGGAAGCATTTTCCTTTGTAACCCCTTAGGGTGTATGTGTAGAGAATGATTTGGTAATAAACATTGCATTTCAGTATTTCTTGTTTCTCTGTGGGTTTTGTATCTGTTTTGGATTTCTATCATTCAAGTTAGGAACATAACACAATTGCAAGTGGCTCAACAATTGATTTAAGATAGGTTTTAATATCATCTTAAAATTTAGACTTGAGATCTAACTCAACCTCACAAACTGATTTGTAAAGTGAGGATTGTCCATGCTTTATAAATTCTATGTAAGCCATAACTCCACTCATGTCACGATTAAATCAGCACTTTTGAGATTATAATTGACGGAACTCCTAGCAAGGTGATTTTCCAACAATATGGTAAAGTTTGAAAAAATCGTTATAAAACAAAGGAATTAAGAAAGACATATATTCCTTGAAAAGAACATACAACCCAAGAGAATAAAATACAGAGATTTTCAACTCAGTCATATTAATATTCAAACACTGCAGGTGTAACAAGTTAATATTTAACACCTCATCAACTCCTGGACTTCGATCAAGCAGTATTTTTCTATCTGGACCACCTTCCATCAATGCAGTTCCCAGAACTGATGGCTCCATAGCCAATTTTAGAATTCCTTGGTGAAAGCCACTCATCTTGAAAATTAAATGTCAAAATTGAAGTATTAAACTCATCAAAATTCAATAGAGAATTAGTCCTTGCTAAAATGATAGTAACCAATTAACAAACAGGTGGTAATTCTTTACCAATCCATTGATGCCGTTTGCCTCTGCACCTTTGAGAACAGAGTCTGATATTTCAGCTACAGCTGCAAAAGCGATATTGGAGCCTGCTGATCTCAACTGCTGAGTAGTTGTGAATTGATTAATATGCTGATACACCATAATCACATTTGTAATTTAGTGAAAAAATTGACAACAAAGATCTAAGAACTTACAGTTTTCCCTAAATCACCAAAGTACCGTTTTGTCCCTGAAAAACCTTTACCTTTGATACATTTACTTATAATTTTAAAAGTACCTGGTAAACAAAAAAGCCAAAGAGAAAAATTCAAATTATAAGGAGAAAATTTGAATTCTTGTTCGAATGTAATTCAAAACAGTATATACAACATCAAACTGCATGAATTATAAAAAAACTGAGAAATAAATGAGCGTTGAAAATAAGCACGAGTTTAGAATAGGCCATTTTTTTTATCATGGCTGTCCTTCCAGTCCTTGAGTCATCTCAGTAAGCCTTATTGCAACTATTCCTTGACCATGAATGTTAATGGTTCAGAGAAAAGATTTAGAAATGTAATTTGGTAAAAAAGAGAAATTGATCCGCATTAACTAGCAAGAGTACAGACGTAAATAATATAGCCACTGAAAGGGGTTACACCTGAACTAACCACCTAAGCTAAGGACAGCTGTCACATAATTTCTCAAGGGCACTCGTTTGAACTACACTCATAATAGTAAAAATTACACCTAAAGATCATATAGGTTAACAATCTTCTCTGTTTCGGAGCTTTTGTCTACTCCAGACCAGAAATTTTTTCTGGATTGCAGTGGACAAAATAAGGGATTTAATTATTAACATTAATTGCTGCAAAGAGCAAACCAACCATGAGTAAGAGCAGTGTGAGTATAATCTGAATAGTTACAGATTTTATAATAGGAGAGAATGTCTAGGGGAAACCAAAGCCATATTGTTAATTAAAACCGTTTATAACGAGCCATGTTTTATATTTATTCAAACAACCATCCACATTTTCTTTTACACATAAAACCCATCTTCAACCAATGGGTGTCCTGTTAGAAGGAAGAATAACAAGAGTCCGACTGTTATTAAATTGAAGAAGAGTAGTAGTATATTCAGATTTCATGGCATCAAGCTAGTTGGAGTCTTCTAAGGCTGGTTTGACAGTCTTTGGTTCCACGTGGATGAGGAGAAGAATGGGATAAGTGTTTTAGGGACATGGAGATGTGGGTTGTTCTGGTGTAGTATTAAATTAGAGGGTGAAGGAGAGGACTGATCTACTGGACATGGAGATGAAGAGAAACTAAGTGGTGGGAACATTGGACAGAGGGTCAACGATTTGTGAGGACTGTGGTGGGATTTATGAGATAGAGAATGAGGGAAATTGCGCTGAATGGGGAAAGGAGGAAGCTATTACAACAAAAACCTATTGTAATGCCTCAACCTGGCTTCTTGAGCTAGAAGAAGCAAACCAACTTCTATAATTTCAAGAGGAACAAATTTGCTGCATACTAAGGTTACAACAGATTTATAATAGAGGAAGACCTTGAAGAAGAACATCAAGGTGTTGTGACGAGTAACCAGATCTCCTATCAAAGAGAGTGACACAACTAGTTCTTTCAGATGAGCCAAGATCTATTTCTGGATATTGTGTGTTTATAAGGGGAATATGGTGACTTAGAGGCACAAAAAGCAAAATATAGTTCCCATGTTTAATGCAAAAGCTAAATTTTAAGCAATGACGTAGGGCATATGTGAAGCACTATTGATGAAGATCATTCTTCATATACTTAGTCATCTCATTCGTTTCTTTGATTGTGTCATCTCTTTTAATAAAGATTCTATTTTCTTATAGGATTGAAGTTCCGAGACAAATGATTGGTATATGATGTGAATCTCATGGCCTTTACCATCTTTAGACCTCTACTCATGCTAGCTTGGTAGTGGATTCCCCTTCTCTCATCCATGCTCAATTGGGTCATCCTAGCCTCACTAAATAGGAGAAGAAGGCTGAAATTAGAATAAGACAACTTTTAGAAAAAAAATTTGGCACTAATGGATGGATAGTGGGTCCATCTGTTAGGCACGAATTTGGATTAGGCTTTAGATATCATGTAGGGAGTCAGGTGCAATGGAATTCTTTGTGATTATTACACAACACAGAAACACATCTATAATACATAGTCTAGCATAGCATTACATAGAGATGGACTCAAGCCGAAATATAAAATACATCTAACATGCAGTATACAATAGTCACTCCCCTCCTCCCAAAAAATTATAGAGGGTGACATTGATAAAACTCAGCCACATGGAGTTTGCATCTAAGAAACTAAAATTGTGTTCAAGAGATAGGTTTAGTTAACACATCAGTCCATTAATCTTGAGGAGGAATGCGCCAAAACCAGTAAGTCTTCATCACTTTTTCTTGAAAAAATAAAAGTCAATTTCAATGTGTTTAGCATATAGGATGAAGAATGTGACTGAGGGCAATGGAGACAATAATCTAGTTGTCATACTAGGTGATGGGAACCAAAATGGAGTCTTAGGCCAAATATTTTTGTGGTCGCTTGAGCTGAGCTACACTATTCAGCATTTACACTTTACCTAATAATCACTTGTTGATTCTTAGACCACCAAGAGACCAAATTGTGACCTAGGTATATAGCTTCACCATATGTAGATTACGATCATCAACTCAACCAACATCATAGTATGCTTTGAGAGTAAGGGAAGAAAAGGAAGCAACAAGCTTAAGAAGAACATAGCATAGAAAAAATACACTTGGTGTCTAATATCTTTTAGTGAAAACTCAAAATCTATTTCTAGTTTCTTATAAGTGGAGCATACAAGAAGCTAACAAAGCATATCATATACCTAAGGTGAGTCCTGGAAGATTTGCCAATCCACGAGATGGATCAAAGAATACATCAAGAGATGATGAAGCCAAGTCATCGAAAATAGAAACAAAATCTGGGGGAAGCAAAGTGCTTCCTTTAGCAATATATATGGCCCTCATTGCATACCTGGAGAAACTCTTCAATTTTGAGTCATGATTTTGATACGAAATTGAAAAGAATGTTATAGGCTTACCATGAATAATGTTGTGCACATTTAATAAATAATTCACGTATTGTTATCAGAGCATGGGTAATTAGAACCCCATTCAATTCTACTATCATGCTTTTTATGGGAGGTACCTGTTGAGAAAAATAAGGATTTATCATGACTAACTACACAAGTATATATTATGTTTAAGAAAAAAAAAGCCAATGAAGAAATGTCAGGCAACCTTTATCACACTATGAATTAAGGATCTCAAAGCCTCCTGTGTTGAGTTGTAACTTGAACGTGATTCCCCAGGGATAAAGCTGGCAATGATCTACAAAATACAAAATATATTAAAAGATATAAATTAAGTCAAAACATTCAAATTAAAAGAAAGATAAACTCTAATGAAGAAGTAAACCTTTATCGGATGGATTTCAAAATGGTCAAAGTAAAATCGCTGACTCTCAGAGTCACTAAGAGAAGATCTCCAAAATGACGCAATTTTCATCAATGTCTCCTCATCAAGATTCAAATCAATTGGCTACACAAAACAGTAAGTCAAATCATATAAGAATAATACCAGTTCAAATATGGAGTTAGTGAATTAATTCCTTAAAATGGAATATTCTGGGCTTCTAACAATTTAAAAAGCTTAAAAGTAAAAAAAAAAAAAAAAAAAAAAAATATAATTAAAAAAAAAAAAAATATAATAATATTTAAATTAAATCAGTAGTAGTTATACATATTTAATGTTTTTTTTTCAATAAACTATTT
>Ga0099824_1001872_pt1 | contig 30406 bp, 14 predicted proteins | sample SiratrowhiteBW_FD_76837 | JGI IMG/M metagenome (GOLD analysis project Ga0099824, IMG submission 76837) | Root nodule microbial communities of legume samples collected from California, USA - Siratro white BW | ecosystem: Host-associated > Plants > Roots > Nodule | place: USA: California... | reverse complement strand
CTTCATCCGGTTCTCAACCCAGCAGATCGAAAAATCCTCAAATTCGCCGTCGATAGCCCCCCAAATCCCAAATCAACTACTCTAATCATCAATATCACCTACTAATTGTTAATAAACAGCACAAATTGGTTACCTAATGCTTCTATGAAAGATTAATTGAAATATTTTGAATAACGAACTGAAGTCGCGAATGGCTTACCTAAACCGGACTAAGGTTCTCTTAACCGGATGGCTAGCTAACGAAACGGCTGAAGGAATTATTTGGCTCACTAGCACAGCGGGGAGAGCTTTGGACGATATTTATTAGCAATTAGTAGGTGATATTGATGATTAGAGTAGTTGATTTGGGATTTGGGAGGCTGTTGACGGCGAATTTGAGGATTTTTCGGTCTGCTGGGTTGAGAACCGGATGAGGTTGTCCGATTTGTATGTTTTTTGAAAATGAGAACCGGATGCACCCCCATCCGGTTGTCTATTTTGTGACAACCGGATGACCAGGCCATCCAGTTTACAGTTTTTTGAAATTGTGAATCGGATGGGGGGTGTATCCCGTTCTCATTTTCAAAAAATGTAAACCGGATGACCTGGTCATCCAGTTGGGAAGGGGAGGAGTTTTATTAAGATAGGGGTATTTATGTAATTTCATGAAGGGTAGCTATGGAATAAAAAAATTATATGGGGGTGCAGGAAGAGGATATGGGGTGGAAGAAGAATTTGTCAATTTATTTTCTTAAAATCCAGGGTGGGTTGGAAAAAGCGTGATTGCTTCTTTCACCTCCATGTAATTTTTTCCTGCACCTCCATGCATAGTGAAAAATGTTAAAGTTATTTTTTTATGCAGTTTAATCAGACAAATTTTAGATTAAGTAATCTAAAAAATTTAAATTATACAGTTTACAGTTTTTTGAAATTGTGAATCGGATGGGGGGTGTATCCCGTTCTCATTTTCAAAAAATTTAAACCGGATGGCCTGGTCATCCGGTTGGGAAGGGGAGGAGTTTTATTAAGATAGGAATATTTATGTAATTTCATGAAGGGCAGCTATGGAATAAAAAAATTATATGGGGGTGGAGGAAGAATTTGTCAATTTATTTTCTTAAATTATACAATTTATTAAATACATTCTAATTTGAATAATTTGAAATCATTTTTTTATTCAGATTGATTTATCCAAAATTAACATTTTTTTTCCTTTCATATTGTTGAATCCAATAGTTAATTTTTTTTTTTCTTTCTTTCTTTCCGAAAGAATTTCGCTTGTTGTATGCGAAGGTGATATTAACAGTTTTCTGATAAGGATAGAAAAAAGCAAGTGACATTAACCATTTGTGGCATCTACCAGCGTTGCACAAGACTACTAGCCGAGATAGAAATCACAAAGGGTAAAATGGGTATTTAAAAAACTTTGGAGCGTAGGAGGAAGAGAGCAAGGTTCAGAAAGTAATTTTCTAAAGAAAAAGGGCCGAGGCGGAGTTGGGCCTAACTGTGAGGCCGTAATTGTAAAGCCCAGGAAGTGTAGGAGATGGAAGAGAAGAGTTTTGGGCATTATGATCCATAATCAAGCATAACAGAAAAGAAAGAAGGGAGAATCGAAAAGACGAGAAGAGGGTAGAGAGTGAGGTTTAGGTTGGTTTGACAAGTGCAGATCCATGGCGGCGAGTAGGAGCACTTTACCACTCATCAAATACCTCAGAGTCCGCGTCGACGCTCTTCCACGCAACTCTCCCTTCACCCTCGCTCCCACCGTCCTCCTTCGCCGTTTCTGCGAAGAGGTTCGTGGCAGTTTTCTCGACAAGTCCGAGGTCGCAGATCGCGTCATCTCCTGCGTCAAAAACTTCCAGAAAGTCGATCCTTCCAAGGTTCCACTCTCCATTTCCATCTTTTACCGCTTTCCGCTCATGCCTAATTTCTCGATCCTGTTATATTTTCAATTGCTGCAACCCTAGATAAATGCCACGTCACTTTCTTCTTCATGTCAGCCACAATCAATCTTTTCCAATGATGCTGTTCAACTGCTTCGCGACTGTAACAGTCACTGATTGCATCGCTCGCATTCCTATAATTTAGGAGCTTAGTTATATGCTAATTTATAATCTTAGAGTAATTAAACCGCTAATTTTGTCGCCATTTCTGAAGTTATAAAAGGTGTGAATCGACTTTTCTACTGGATGGTTTTCATTGTGCATAATGTTAAATTTAGGTTAGGGAAACATTATTTTGTTTTATACTTTTTCTCAGAACTGTTTATGCAGAAGACTACGTAAATAAATCTAAAATTATACAAGTATGAATGTGAGTACGTAACCCATAATTTTTGCCAATTCGTTAGTGTTGTTGCTTCTCCGTTTTGTGAGTTGAAAAATGCAAATGGATGATTGGTTTCACAGAAATGGCAATTCAAAAGCACATTAGTCCTAAGTATACGTATTTTAATTAGTTTAGGGGCCAGTTTAGCATGAATTAATGCTTAAGAAATTACTTATATAGGAGAGAGGTGATATTTCAAGGATAAAATGGATGGTTTTATTCGATGATGAATTCATGTTTTCACTGTTTAATCCATGGGCTCTGTTATGCTATGTATGGATGAAATGAAACTTTTTTTCCAATTTTATTTGGCTAAATTTTGGATTTCGTTTCATTAGTTTTGAAATTTTATGTTTGCAATGCTTATTGATGTGATTGTGATTCGTTTTGCGTTTGTATTTGTCAGGTTACTCCAAATGCTCACTTCCAGAATGACCTTGGATTGGATAGTTTGGATGCCGTAGAGATTGTGATGGCTCTTGAGGAAGAGTTTGGGTTTGAGATTCCTGATAATGAGGCTGATAAGATCAACTCTATTAAAAATGCTGTGGAGTTCATTGCCTCCCATCCTCAGGCAAAGTAGAGTGTATACTACTTTTTCTTTTGTTTCCCATTCTAGTTTAGGTGCATCAGACATTTTTGCTACCAAAGTGAACTTTATTTTCTCATCCCTCAGAAGAGTGTTTGCTGGGGATGTGCCTGCTTCCTTTGGTAGTAGTACTGGCATCACAGAACTTCACATTTTGTTTCCCCCGTTATTCATGTCAATAAGAATTGTGTTGAATTTCTGATTATTCTTGAATTCTCCTCAGCATCGGATGCATTGTGCGACTCTATTTTGCTTTGTTTATTTTCTTTACTTCATTTGTAATAGTTATACTCTTGATCTGTTAGACATTGCTGGATGATTCTTATGCGACGAGCTGTTCCCGTTTTTAAGGAAGATTTTCTTTTACCCTATATTTGTTTTGGGGGATTTTCTGTTCAACGGTAAACTTTCCGTGCAGCTGGGAAGGGTGGAGGAATATGCACGTAAATAATAATAATAAGATCTTTAATTATTTGGTAATGTTTATATATGATACGATAAGAATATTTTTTGTCATGGTTATATTATTAGTATATTTTTATATTATAATAATATAGATAATATTAGTAGTCAACAAAATAAAATAACTTAATATTTTATTATATGTTTTTATATTATAATAAAATATATACTTAAAAATGTAAAATAATGAATAAAATAAATAGAGTTAATTTAAATTTTAAAATTTTCTAAAGTAATTTATTATAATATATTAGTTTTTTGAAATGTAACTTTGGATTTGATAATAAATTTTTATCTTAATTTAAAATTTACTTTTATTATAATTTTATATTTTCAAAATTATTTTTATATCAAATTATTTTAAAGAATATTTTAAAAATTATTTTTTAAATATATACTAAAAAATTATTCTATTTTACTTATGTCTATTACGAATTTTTTTATTATTTTTAATTCAAACAACCTTATTGTCTTTTTTTTTTTAAAATCTAAATAAATTATTGGAGTTTTAATATATGCTTATGTGACATGTCTTGTTGGTTTGTTGAAATTGTGAGTCGATTTTGAGATTTGACATTGGGATATTATTTTGTTGTGGCAAAGGGTGTCTCAGTGCTTGAAAGAGTGAGAAAGACAAGAAATAAGGTTTATCGTTCATAGAAACAAGGTGCTCGAAAGAGCAAGTCATGAATTTATGATATATATAAGTTAAGAACTTATAAGATATAATAGAAACTATTAAATGTGTAACATCTCCTCATTAACTTATCGTGAGACAGATAACTATCAAAATTTATCTCTAAACCTATGAAAAGATAAATCAAGAGAGTTTTGATCAGGATATCATTAACTTGACAACATATAGGAAGGTCAGCCAGCCAACCTAGCTTTTGTTACACATGATTACAGATAAAATAAAGATAAATTCAAATGCTTGGACTGGGAATGTATAAAGGGTTTTCCAACTAGGAGAATGATACTAAGATTGTTAGAGTAAATGGTTGGGATGTTAGAGAAAATACAAAACTTTTTTGTATTAAACTCTTTGATTTCATAAAGTATGACAATTATGTTTTGATATTAAACTTCTATGGTGTTGTGACAGACAACATGTCGGTCATGTAAGTTTCAAGAAACAATAATAAATTAATATATACACATTATTCAATTGTAGATTTCAAGTCATTAAGATCTGAGTTCCAATTAGCATCAATGAATATAATAGAAGATTGAGAGGATTTTGAACTTTTAAAAAGACCATAATGCTTTGTACTAGTGAGATAGTGAAGGATGTGTTTCACAACTTTCCAGTGATGCTCTTTGAGTTGATACATATATTAGTAAACTTTTGTTTGGAGAGTATGTGAACTCAAGATGAGTAATTATCACATATTGTAGAGTATGTGAGCTTAAGATGAGTAATTATCACATATTGTAATACATCGATGATGGATATATAGAAAGTAGGATCATTAAAAGTAGCTAAGCTATCTTGAGTGAGATGCAATGATGTTATCATGGGAGTAGGTTTATGTAGAAGCTCTTTGATATATTTTGTTTGAGAAAGATGAAGGCTAGCATCCTTATTCGAGACAACTTCTATGTCAAGAAAATAATGTAAAGGGTCGAGATCTTTTAAAGCATAATGTTTATTCAGTAAGGAAATAAGAGATGAAATTTCATGTGAAGAGCTACTGATTTACAATATCTTTTACATAGATGAGAATGAAACAGTAAACATGCTACCAAACTTTGTAAAGAGAGATGGATAACTTTTGGTTGAGGTAAAACCTATAGTAAGAAAAGTGTGACTGACTTTATGAAACTAGGATGATAGAGCCTATTTGAGTCGCTAATAGCTTTGTTGAGCTAGCAAATCTATTTTGGATTTGGAGAAGTAAAACATGGAGATTGGTCCACATACACAATTTCTTCTAAGTCTCAATTTGGTAAATTGGTCATCTAGAAGAGAGAACATAAGTAAGAACAATATGAAGAGTGATTGGTTTAATGATAGGGTTGAAAGTTTCGTATAGTCATAACTGATTGTCTAATGTAAACCTTTTGCAACTACTCAGAGCTTTGTCAAGTTGAAAAATGACATCTCTATTGAATTTATTTTTATACACCTATTTCCAGCCAGCATGGCTAGCACTAGAAGAAAGATAGAGAAGAGTCCATTTATTATTTTTAACAAGAGCATTATACTTTCTTTGCATGAGACTGAACTAGACTAGGTCAGTCGTAACTTCTTTGAAAGTATTAGGTTTAGTATAACTAGGATAAGCAAAAGTAGTAAATGTTTTTGGATTGAAAATACCTATCTTGATTGTTTAACCATAAGATGATTATTATGAATAGTTGGTGAAAAGACCACAGTGTCACTGAGAGACAAAGAAGAGTTATACGAAACAATAAGATCATGTACAATTTGAGAAATAAAATAACTATTATAAGGAAGAATTGTTTGGCTATTGTAAGTAGCATAGATAGGTTTAAGAACAATCATAAAAAAAAGTAGGTGTAGAAGCTAAATGTGTGGTCAAATCACTCTATACAATAAGATTGCCAGTTACAACATAAGAAAAAAGTTATTCATTAAAAATTACTTGGCATTATAGTTGCTGAAATATAAATATAACCTTTATTTTAGCACTATAACCTAAAAAATACAAAAAAAATACTTAAAATCAAACTTATATAGATGTAGTAAGGAATAACATACACAACAAAACACATTAAAAGAAATATAGCCAAGTTATTTTTCAAATAAAAGTTCATAAGCATCCATGAAGAACATCAATAGATAAAACATTGATAAAATTTATACATGTAACAAAAGTCTCAACCTAAAATTTACGAGGCCGAGAAACACCAACAAGAAAAGTCACCTAGATTCTTTCATGACGATGTTTGCATTCAATAAAGACATTTTATTCATATGTATAAGTACATATAAGACGATAACGAATACCATAAATATAAAAATAATAAACAAGATTTAAAAGAGTCCTTTATATTATCAATTTAAATGAATTTTATTTTATGATTAATTTAAGTTTTTACAAAATATAAAATAGAAGAACATGTAATTTATAATGAAACAAGTAAATTTAAAGTAAATATATAAAAACCCAAAATAATATTTGACATCGAGAATAACAAGAATTATTATAAGTCTTAAGATATCTATAAACATATATTCTAACCTAATTAAAACCAACAATTTTGTATAAATTGAATGTGTTGGAAATCAATAAAGTTATTACTCTCATTCTTTTTATTCAACAATCAAAAATATAGTTAGTCTCACGGAAAATACTAATAAAAAATTTATACATAAGTTATGACATTTGAAGTGGGAAAAAAAATTAATTTAATTTATGAAATTATGAAAATAATCAACCTACCTTTTCTTTGTCTAAGAATTTTTAGTAAGTATCATTTGTTATAATAAACCTTGTATTTTGAAAAGTTTGTAAAACAAAATTAATTCAAATGCACACTAAGTGATTATTTTAAATAATATAACAACTTTTATCTATATTTCTATTATGATTGTCTATTATAAGAAGATAAATAGATAATTATCTTTTAAAAATGTATCCTATAAAAATATAACTAAATAACTGTATTTTTTGAATTATAATTACTATTAAGCTGAAAGAAAAAGATAAATAAATAATTATTTTTTAAAAAAATGTATTTTTAAAAATAACTAATATTTTTTAAAATTATATAATATAAAATAGAACATAATTATCATTTTAGAAAATGAATCATTTAAAAATAACAAAAAAACTGAATTTTTTAAACAATTTTATTAACTGTATTTTTTAAACAATTTATTAACTGTATTTTTTTAAATGTTATCTGTAAACATATATTGTGTTTACCAAATTAATTTTCTGGCAAGTAGTTGATTGAATTAATATGTTATTTTCTTTCACTATTCTAAAGGACAATCACGTGTAATGATCATAGAGATATGATTTTCCAGGTATGTTTTAAATTTTAAAACGTTTGTTCATTCCAGATATTTAAGTGCTCAGCTAAGATTGAAGACAGAAGACCTCCTGGCCTCTGTAAGAACAATCTCCATTTAATCACTGCCATTCCATTTATGTTATTGTATATGATATTCATAGATTAGTTTGGTGTATTTCAGAATCAAATCTAAATTACACTTAGATAAGTGTAATGGATGAATCTTTTTAATAATTACATTCATGATTATGGTAAGACTATTTTATCTTACTTTGGTCTGTGTTTATTTCTTTTAACAGAATGAGAAAATTAAATGAAATTTGAAAAGGTGATTTTAAGAATAATTTTTTCTGTGGGAAAAAACTTGAAAACATATTTTTTAAGCTAAAAATATATTTGACTTTATATATGGGATAATTAACTCAAGATTCCGAAATATATATCTTAATATTATTTTTTTAAAATAAGTTGGACCTATAAATAAAGTCACCCAAGCTGTAAGATTTAACAGAGAAAAAAAGCCACCAGTTTCCATGTATTTTACAAGGAAAAGCTCAAATGTTGATGGAGCCTTTACCCCTACCAATACCAGCCATTCATCAGATTATGAACATAAAATCATGAAATGTTATTGCACTAATGAAGGCTTTCGCCTATATATATCCTTTTAACTCTAAGATTTTGAGAGAACTTTAAAAAGTATTACTCAATAAAAACAGTGTCGTTTGAATAAAGAGAATTTTTATTCAAGTAACTACTTGGTCCTTAAAATAAAAAAATATAATAAAAAATAAAGTTATGCCTATAAAATCACATGTACAAAAATACATAGACATTTAAGAAAAATCTAAACTACTGAAAAATAAGAAAAAAATTTAAACTTATTAAAACCAAAATTAGGATCAATTAAACCTACTCTAAACTACTTCAGAAGTTAGATGAGAACTTAGATGGAAACTTTTGATTTTCAATCTGTCATAAAATGAAAACAAGATTTTTATTTTAAGAGAAAAGGCATAGAGAATTAAGAGTTTTGAGGTTTAGATAAAGATAGCAATTTTTGTTAAAATAACCCTTACATTTAGTATTCCTATGGGTTTTACTTACTTTACCTACGAAAATGTTTATAAGTAATTATTTACTAATTTTATTTATGAAAAAATCCGTAAAACCTACATGTTTGTTTTTAGTTAATTAACAATATATTTTTTAGATAATATTAATAATTAATTCCATGAAAATTATTATTATTATTAAGATTAAATAATAATAATAATATTAACATTATATTATATTTAATATTATTTTTATTAGTTTTATTAATATGATTAATAGTAATAATATTAATATTATTAACATTATTTTTAATATTATTATTAACATTTTTTATATTACTAATAATATTATTGATAACAATAATATCATTATATAAATTTAAATAAAAAAAATTGAAGGCACTAAAACTAAACTTTAGTTTGAACATGGCTAAGTTGACTGTAAGTCATCATTGACTATTCATACGCGTTACTCAAGTCGTCTTGGAAGAACCGAGGAAAGAGATTGAATTGAATACAAAATGTCTTTTTCTCTAACCCTTGTCTGATTTAACGACTTTGCAAGGACTCGAAGACTTTGACTTCTTCTTTATCTCATTCTTTTTAAATAAAAATGACACAAAAATGCAACTAAGAACCATACCATTGGCTATTGCTACGTCCATTTGGCCCCTGTACACCACAATTTCAATACTATTTAGCCTTCTACCATCCACATCATTAACCAAAGACCACACCAAAGTACCATCACAAATCTATGACATAATCAAACTTACAAACAAATTTAGCTTAGCTTAATTACACCTTAGTTTTTCACTAATTGTAATTTCATGATTTTAGTCTCATTGATTCAAACCAGTTAATATTGTAAGCATGCTATTTTAGTATTAGATATTATTATCATTATAATATGTGTGAAAACTAAAACTCCACAATTATAATATTTGAAAGAGGTAATTGAAAGGGTTAGAGCTTGAGGAACTCAAATCACACGTTTGTCATGCTTTGAGACCTAATTGAGCAATTATAATGTTTAAGAGCAAAAGAAGAACTAAACTTTTAATTTAATGGTGGACCAAGATACTACTTTAGTGTGTGGCATTGAGTAATTAGGTTGAGTGAGGAGGGCAAAGAAGTACATTGCTCTCTATAAGTAAACTCCACTCTGCAATTGGAAGTACCCACTGACAGGAAACAAATATTTGCTTATTCCGCAGATGGCGGAAAATTCTTCAACTGAGCTGAACAAGCTTGTGTTTTTTTGTTTATTGCTGATACAAGTTGCAGTTTCTGAAATTATATTTGAAGAACGCTTTGAGGGTATTCTTATTTTCTTCTCTGTTCTTATTTTTTATGCTTACTTTATATAATATATACATGTGTTTCAATCAGTTACCATTGGTAGTTGGTTTGAGTTGGTGAATAGTTACATAATTGGTAATTAAATTGATGATTCATCATATATTTATATTTACTCTAGTCACGTGTGTGCATATATATATATATAGTATGGTCCATGTGTAATCAATTTTGCTTATTTAGTAAATTTTGCTTTCTTAGATCACTCTTCTCCACCAATGATTTCCAATACCAACTTCCATAACAATTGTTCTTTGTTTGTGTATGAAGAAAGCACCAGAAAAACTGTGTTGGATTTGTTTCATGTTTTCATTTCCAACTCATAATTTTGAACTGATAACTCCACGAGTGTAACTTTTTTCCCCTTTTGTCTTTTGCTTTTCACAACTTTGTATGGCTTCTCTATTCACAAAGGCAAATGAAATAAAACGATGTAGAAGCCATCACTAATTGAAGTGAAAAACTGAAAAAACAGACCAAACAGCGCCTACCATATCAAAGGGTTTCAACTTATTGTTTGTTGGAGTTTGTGGTTTTTCAGTGATGATATGAACATATGATATGAGTGTGATAATGTGTTGGTTTTTGTGAAGATGGATGGCGAAGCCGGTGGGTAAAATCAGACTGGAAAAGCAGTGAGGGCAAAGCAGGTTCTTTCAAGCACACAGCTGGGCAATGGCATGGTGATCCGGATGATAAAGGTACTTTTAGATTTGATATAATTTCAATAGTACTTGCTCTTAGGTATCTAAACGTGAGTCTAGTTCTACATTGAGTAGAAATGAGAAAGTTGAACAACATATAAAAAAACCCACAAATCCAATGTTTTAAGATTTTGGATTAAAGGTGGTGTCATTCTCTTGTGTAGGTCTAGTTCTTGTCTCATGAAAGTAAGTTCTTATTAGTAGATTTTAGCAACACATGAACATTTGCATATATATTAAAGGTATCAATGTTTAAAGGAATGGATTCTTCCTCTTTATCAACATATTAGGCTGAACAAGGGTAGGAAAGAAAGACAAACATCTAAGAGCCAATGATCCAGTTAGCATATCTGTTAAGTATGACAACATCTTGGAGTGAGGTTGTATTTTTCTTAATATAAATATAAATGTAAGAAACTTTTTGAGTAATTTGTTACGTATTCAAGTATGAATCTAAGTCTCACATTGAGTAGAAATAAAAAAATTGAACAACATATAACAAAAATTCATAAACCTAATGTCTTAAGGTTTTGGGTTGTTCTTGTTTTATTCTTGTTTAAACTCTCCAATTACTACCACAAAATTTCAGTTAGTTGATACACTTTACATTCTGGGGAACTTCTATTTGTTTGCTTTTTAATATGTACAAAATGGTAGTAACTGGAAGTTGGTTCGTCTTGTGACTTGTTGCCATTTTGTGGAATACTGTAGGTATTCAAACATCCACCGATGCCAAACACTTTGCCATTTCTGCTAAAATACCTGAATTCACCAACAAGAACAGAACATTGGTCCTCCAGTATTCTGTAAAATTTGAGCAAGAGATTGAGTGTGGTGGAGGTTACATCAAGCTTCTCTCTGGATTTGTTAATCAAAAGAAGTTTGGTGGGGATACACCTTATATGTATGTTCCTTATTCCATGTTTTCCACTATGCTTTTGCTTCTTGGTTTTGTCTCCTAATGAATGGACCTTATTACACAGAAGACTCAAACATCAGTATTCCATACTTTAATATGTTGATAATTTATACCATTAAGCGTAGTTTTTTTTTTTTCACTTCAAGAGAGGACATTGCAACAGAATTTTGTTTCTTTACAAAATTTGGGAAAGGGTCTCTGGTTATAAAGTTAGTCCAATGTCAAATTGTCTAGAAAATGGGAAATTGAGGCATATAACTTGTAAATTCATATTGAACATTACTTGTTCATGGTTTATGATCCTACCCTTCTAGGTACTGGTTGTACTATTTTTATCATGTACCAAAGTCCTGCATGATAATGTGATGCACACTACATCAGATAATAGATTGAGAATTGGCAGACTACCTTAAAAGCAAATTTCTAAAACATGTTAATATATGTTAAGGTTTGCTGAGCAAAAGGTTTCATCATCTTACTGTGTTTAGAAAATAGCATCCAAGGGGTGAAATATAGCAATTTCAGAGGGTAGAAAGTTCTGTTCCGAATAACATATATAAGGAAAGTTTATTCAAACTTCTATTCCATATACATGTTATTTTTTTCTTTTTATTGGCTTGCTCTGATCATAACATCTCTTTCTTCACCTTACATTGTTTTTATTAAACACTTTATGTACCACATAGGTTGTAACTTCATTTTTTTTTTTCTTCTTTGTCAATGTTTTCTATTTTTACCTTAAGGAAGGAAAGAAAGAAATATCCCGCTGACACATTTTCTATAGTTTAATGTTTGGACCAGATTTATGTGGCACTGATACAAAGAAACTCCATGTGATACTCTCCTACCACGGTCAAAATTACCCCATAAAGAAGGACCTACAATGTGAAACTGACAAGTTAACTCACTTCTACACATTCATTCTCAGACCAGATGCCACATACAGTGTGCTGGTTGATAATAGAGAGAGAGACTCTGGAAGCATGTATACAGATTGGGATATTCTTCCTCCACGAAAAATCAAAGATGTCAAGGCCAAGAAGGTTTCCTTTTAAGCTGTTTTATTCAGTAGTAACTTCAGATGTTACCTTTGGCATATTATGATGATTTTGGTCTTCTACATATCCTATAACAATACTATAACTCGGTTTAGATATCCTGTTTTACCATAAAGAGAATCATCATATCCCAATCAGATTATATTGTTGAAATATCTTTTTTGTTTCTAACAATAGCTTGTATTTTGAAATTAAAACATCTTCCAAATTGCAGCCTGCAGACTGGGAAGAAAGAGAATACATTGAAGACCCTAATGATGTCAAACCTGAGGTATCCAAAATCTCTAACTTTTCCCTCTAATGATAATAGAACAAGAAGTTGGTAGTTTTGCTCCATGAGATAACAAGCTCATTTATTTGGTTATTTCTATTGCAGGGATATGATTCAATCCCAAGAGAAATTCCTGACCCAAATGCTAAAGAGGTTAGTTTTAGTTGCTTGCTTATCTAGCTTGATTAATTACTGGTTTTCTGATATGATGACTTCTCAATAAAAGGATTAATTGTACAATTTTTCCCTTTTAATTAGCCTGATAACTGGGATGAAGAGGAAGATGGGAAATGGAAACCACCAAAGATACCGAATCCAGCATACAAAGGACCATGGAAAGTAAAGGTTTGTTGATCAAGTTTGGGGAGCTAACCATTGTGGCTCAAAAATTAACTTTTCCTTATTCTTTTTCAGCTTTCTTTTATAGTCCATTTTCTCTTACTTGCAACCTCAATGTTGACAGAAAATCAAGAACCCTAACTACAAAGGGAAATGGAAAACTCCATGGATAGACAATCCAGGTATGTTCAAATGTATATCTTGGTTCTCTGTGATAATTTCATATATTTTTATGCTACTAAGGAAGACTTAATTTTTTTTTTTCCTTTTTCAGAGTTTGAAGATGACCCAGATCTTTATGTGCTTAAGCCTATCAACTATGTGGGCATTGAAGTTTGGCAGGTATGATGAATGTAAACTTCCACATTTGGTGTTGGCTTGTTATACCATACTATAGACCTCTCTCCATGAAGTGCAAAGCTGTTAGGCTATAATAGGTGGATACAGTTAACATAAGCCAAATATTCTGTTTCAGGTTAAAGGTGGTTCAGTTTTTGACAACATTTTGATATGTGATGATCCTGATTATGCAAAACAAGTTGTTGAGGAAGTGTTTGCCAACAGGGAGGTGAGTATATTATTTTTGTTAACTTTGTATAGCATTGTCTAGAAAACTTAATCAAGTCTTTTGAAGTCAAGTTTAATTTGCCTAAAAAAATGTCCATTTAGTAAATAAAAGTGTATGCAGTTCTCCTTAATATGTGTCTTTTCTCAAGATACATGTTATGACCCTTAATTTTTGACATCTCAGATTGAAAAGGAAGGTTTTGAGGAAGCAGAGAAAGTGAGAAAAGCCAAAGAAGAGCAGGTACATGGACATACCCTTTTGAGTTCCATCATCCATATTGAGTCAAGCAGGTTGCCTTTTTCCAGGATCCTAACTCTTTTTTCTGCAGGAGGCTCAAAGAGCAAGAGAAGAAGGTGAAAGGCGTAGACGAGAGAGAGGTCATGATCGTAGATACCGGGACAGATACAGAGACAAATACAGAAGGGTATGTATCATACATGAATACATTCAATATTTATGCTTTTCCTTTTTTTAATGAATCTTCAATCCCTTTTGAGGACAAAACAAATGTCATAGGTACTGGTTTGGAACAAAACTCCAGTACTAGAGCAGTGTTCTGGTATTTAAAAAAATTGTTTTTGAACTATCCCCTCTGTTAAAATATGTGTGGAAGGTAAAACCAATTATGGAGTGGTAAATAATATTCTCCATGATGTTCTTTTTTCAAAGAAAAAGGGTTCTTTCCATGGTTTATGTATGTTTTAGATGCTGATTTTCCCAATACTTTCTGTTTGCCTTGTTTTGCAATAATGACAAACTTTTCTTACACTTGGTTGTTTTTCTCTGTCCAGCATCGCCATTACGAGGATTATCATGTAAGTTGAATTTCTTTTAGTCTCTCTAATGTTAGATTCATTGAAATAGAGGTGGCATTTTTATGGTCAATCTCAAAGTTGTTTACTTTTTTTGTATTTTCCGTGTCATAACAATTATTACAATACATCAATCAAAAAAGTTAAACATGAGAAAGAACTTGTCTTTGTGGAATGGGTGGGTGTGATTGAATTGCCATCTTTCTGGATGTTGTTGTCCTAACAAGTATGACTTTCTTTGATCTACAGGACGAGCTTTGATGGGATAAAACTCCTTCTCACTTATGTGGTTGATAAGAATATTTGGATTGTTATGAATTGTAGTTGATGCCATGTTCCATCTCATGTTAATTTCTAAGGGGAACTTTTTAAATTAAAGTAGTATATTTGTCACATATCAGTGTATTATTTTGGTTTTGTCTTCTTTCGGTTGTAATGCATTTCTTATAGGAAAATTATCTTGGGAATTCATGTCCATTTTGTCATTGATTCGAAGCTTGCTACAAGCAACAAAACCGAGGAACAAAAATCTTACAATAGACGAGAGTTTAGAGAGATTAATGTATTTCCAAATATCAAATATATGGTATGCATTGGAAGAGTAGAATATTAACAGTTGAAATAAAAAGAATTAATATTGTTATTAACTCGGCTAAGTCATTTACAATTCATAAATAAATGATAAAAAAACTCTAAATACCTAATAATGTGTGAAACTTAGAACTTTGGCAATATTCAAATACAATAGAAAAGATTGTGAGAAATTGTTGACATGTTTGGGGTTATTCAAACTCTATTTCTTGTATAATTTAAATTTAGCGAAAATGTATTGTCACTGCAATAGGCTTCCACCCATTTACATAGGAATTTCATTTTTATAAAGGAAAAAAAAATGAAAGCAAGAAAGTTTCTCGTAGCTCAATGCTCCCTTTGCAACCTTGCTAGGATCACCTATGCTGCTTTTAGTCAATAGTTGTAAATTAAGTAAAAGTAAATTAAATAAATCGACCAACTAAAAAAGAATTTGCGAAACACAGAATATATGCCTTGTTTGTTTAAAGTTATTCAAAACGAGTTGACTTCAAACATACCCCTGAAGGCCGAAGCCGGAAAAGGAACAGAAAACATATGATTAGTTTTTTCCTATATAATGTTTGCAGATAGGAGAGACAAAAATTAAAAATATATATTTCTTATTAGACAAAATTAGTTTATGTACAAATTAATTTATTAAATTTCTCTCATTTAAAATATTTTTTATAAGACAAAATTAGTTTATGTACAGATTAATTGACAATACATTTTGGAATACACGAATTATTAAATGCAGAAATAGTCATGAAGATGTGCAAGGAGAAGTTGAAACGTTGCATGAGATAAAATCATCAAAGCATTAATAATGGAATATTTAGGTATATAGGTTCCATTCGAGATAATTTTGGCCTTGAATGTAGCAGTAGCAGATAAGAAAAATGTTTTAAGCAAAAAAAAATAAATATAAAGAACTCGATAAAAAATTTATTCATTCTTGATTGGTGCTTTTTTAACAAAAAGTCATTATCTCAAACTAGGAGTTGACGAAGTAGATGAATTAGATCAGTTTTATTTCGAATTATAATGAATTCAATAAAAAAATTCATTAATCTATTTTGGTCTATTAAAAGTTCAATTCATCCAACGCTAACACAGTATCACACTAGGGAACCAGGATGATAAAGCTGTAATATCTTTCTTATTCGTGATCGCCTGGTTTTCGCATAGAAAATAGTTGGTACCTTCCCCCAACTCTATCAAAGTTGGTTATCTGTATTTAGTGAATGCAAATAACTTCAATTGTAAATTCGTTGTTATCGCGGCCATAAACAAATAGCGGTGAATTACGCAAAACCTTTAATGGGCACAAATGGCCCCAGAAACATCACACAATATTAGGGAACCAAAGTGATATTCGTGTCAAAATTTCAATATATAACAATAATTAGTCAATCTAAATTGGAAAACTTAAAGACGTAGCTGTTTCAATGCTTACAAGCGAATCGGATTAAAATTTCTTTTCATATGGGCACAAAGCTTTTAAAAATGCAATTAAAATTATTAAAAATGCTACATAAAGGGTCAACCTAAGATTTCATTCAAGGCCAATGTCCTCAAATAATGCTTTCCGAGGAAGAGGAAGAGGAAGCTAACTTATCATCTTCTACGCACAGCCCCGGCACTTGGTCCACGCTGTACTGCAGATCCTGCCTGCTGCTGCGCTGGAGCACCAGGTTGCCCGCCAGGTTGTTCTTCGGGCATATTCATAGCTTGAGTTACGGCATTCATTACTATGAGTCCAAGAGGGATCAGGTACATCCACTGGTATCGAGAAAGATTCCAGATGAAAAATATTAATTCAGAAATACACACATTTATAGTTTATTTTGAGAAGAAAAAAAAAACAAAGTTGTGGCTGCAAAGATCATGCCAGCTAGTATACTCACATATTTAGCCCAAAAGGACCTCTCTATTGGCTTTACAGCCTCACCATCTCCCTCCTCCCCACCAACATCTTCAGCAAATATTGGAGCTCTGCGGAAGCAAAAATATTTGTTGAATTAAAAACACAGAGCACACTAGTAAAAACATGTCAAAATGATGATGGATGCAGCAGCTACTTCATGTATGATTTTAAAAAGCCAAAAGCAAGAGGTTCAACCTTTGTTTTTCCCTAGCATATTATATCAGATAGAGACGATATTAATCTTCATCAACGAACTCTAGACAAATTCATAGAAACATTTGGTTGGGAAATCTATTTTCCCTTTCTGATTTCCGCATAATTTTGTTTTATTCCATTGGGTGATACTTCAGGAAAACATGCTTACATTGGAAACAAACTATTTTTTGTTATTTTTTAAAAACTGGACATGAATTCAGAAAACAGTTCAGAGCAAGGGACATATTCAATTATTTTCAGTGTAGTTGTATTTTAAACAATGAGCATATGAGAAATGTTAGTCGCGCACTCTCTAAAACACTCAATAAAAGAACGGATATACAGTTAACGATGTGATGTGATTACAGACTAAATACAAGTAAATAATTGTATATTTGTAGTTTGCAGAAAAATCAGTGAATAAAGAAAGGAGTGTGAAACTTGAGGAAGAATATGTTGATAAAGACGGACAATCAAGGTATAGTGCGAGGCAAAAGACGAGAAATTGAATATCAGAATAATTGCAGTGCAGAAATAGCCATGGAACAATAGTTAAAAGTCCTTATCCCTTGATAATATAATCGGCAAAATATAATCAGCAAAAAGGCCACAAAAGCCTCAAAGAACCAGAGGTCGAATTATTACAAGGAAAAGACACCTCTGTGGTAGAATATAGGAGGAAAAGGGGTAACAATTTTCAAGTTTTCAAGTATCAATTTGAAATTAACTAAATTTAAGCATTAGGAAGGGAAAAATGATAATGTTAGTGCAAGAGAAATTACATGGAACATTGAGAAAAGACCTTTAGTCTCAAAAGTATGGACTCAAATTTAATACAAGAAGCTCATATTCACAGGCAAATTCATCTAAGCAGACCTTCTATACCAGTGATAAATATATGAGAAAACCAAACACTATGCCTTATTGAAATTCCTTTTCAAGAATAATTAAAGAAAGGCAAAGAAAAAGAAAAAAACGTATTTTCCATTTTTTTAATACTGCTGCTAGTATTACCTTAGCCGCCATGACCTAGAAACACTGTATATGCCGCTTTTCTACTACTATCTGTATATTAATTAGAAGCTATTGCTATCTGTATATCAATTAACAATTAAGAGAGGAACTATCAATCATAGTACACGTACCTTGGTGCCTGTTCACTGTTCTTTAGAACTGTGTGAGACTTGAAAGACCACTTTGCAGGCTAAAGCAAAAAAAAATATGCATAATATTAGCATTTGCAAATCTAAAATCAGGCAATAGAAATTAATTTTAAGTTTGCACAAGGCTTATAAATTGATTTGAAGACATGTACATTGGGTTCTTGCCCACCTGATAACTCTCAAGAACAAGGATAAGATGTGGGATGATATGTTAACAAATCAACCAGAACATGACTATAGATAATAGAATCCTCAGGTTGTTTCTAAAGGCGTAAACATGCTAATTTTACTCTTTCAAATAAGCACGGATCCGGTATAATACATTAACAAGTTAACTGTCTTCTGTCAAAATTACCCCAATCAGCTTTGGATCTAATCACACTTTTATCTTGAAATGCAAGATCATAAATTATATCTTTTGCCGTTGACAAACAGCCATCATCATAGAAGCTTAACAAATAACTATATAATAAAACCATTGAATAATTATTCATTTATACACAGTATTGACATACAACAATCATTCTAGATGCTTAAATAACTATAATTATATATGCCAAAAACAAAACAAACGAGCTGAACAATTTCTGTATTTATACCATTATGTGTGTCAAGGAAGAGATAGTATTATTGACTCCCGGTACTCTGCCTTTTCAGGAAGTCAACAGTGTGTGTACAACAAGAGACAGATAAAATAGATGACAACAAAATATGTTGAGAAGTTTTAAAGTTTAGCTAAGCTCAATGAAAGCAAGAAATAAGAGCAGTTGTAAAAAGTAGAATTGACTTACAAGCTTCAGTTGTCTAGGATAAGGGCAAGCCCCTGCGGCACCATAATTGACAGCCAAGACATTAACACCTTCCTGAAACAGAAAAACTGAAAGTGAGTCTCAATGAATTAAAAAGAGATAAATGTGAAGTAGATATGTAAGAAAACCTATACGACCAAAGTTCAGTTTTGTCTCCTGGTTGAAGTATTCTACACTATAGCGTAGGGAAAACCACCCATGGTCCCATGGTTTCTAGTTTTTTCCATCTACATAAAATGTGTAGAGGAAAATACTAATATGTACCCTTAAGGCACTTGCTGAGGAATAAAAAATATAAAGTCAAAAATGAAAAGTAAACAATATAATGGATCAAAAATTGTTTCAAAAGGTAGCAACAGAGTTCTTGTTGGGTCAAAGGGGTTTCAACTGTGTACCTAACAGTAAAGATTTGTGGTGGTGAGAATAAAGTTTCATGAGAAGGTTATTTCTACAAAGAACTCAAAGGCTAGAATGAATAATAAACTTGGATAGTTACTAGAGAGGCTGATCAAAACTGTGTTTTTTATTGTAGAATCTAAGAAATTAAGAATTTGAAGTAAAGTAAGCACAAAAGAAGATGGACAACATAATTAAGTGAAACCTAAAGAGAAACCATTACAAAGAATTTACTCTAAATGAACTTTATTGAAATTTTGAATTTGATGAAACATACATAGTTACTTGATATACATGTAGCTTAATTGACATAACGAGGCACGACTACGAAGATTTTATTGTTGTTATATAACAAATTCATTTGTAATCCACATTCCTAAAACTATTTACAAAGAGATGAAGTAAAGCATGCCATTATCTCAAGATCCACTGCCTGTGAACAGAAAACCCATCCTATTCTACATATTCCTTCTACAAACTTGATTACCCAAATCTACATCATAACATAAGACTTCCAATACTTTTCCCCATTCCAGAAAACAGCTGAGTCTAATTATCAAGTGACACAATATATCAGAATTTGAACTCGAAGGAGAAATTATCTTTGAAAACACAAGACCACAGATGCAGCATAAAGAGCATATTTTACTGTAATAAGGAAAATTACCATGTGTATTACAAAATGCTCCTCCAATCCATCCCCCGGAAGACATCGCTGAATTCAGAAAGGCAAAACTGTTAGTTCTACTTGGAGGCAATAGCTCAAAAAGTCACTGCAATACCAAATAAAGGAGCCACAGCCACTACAACAGTGATCAATGCAATGAAAGCATAAAAAGGACTAAAGCTTTTGAAAGACTTTCTTAAAGTGAAAAAGGGTACCGGCAAAAACAAGAGAAATAGAAAAAAAGGAAACAAACCATCCTTCATAAATATCACAAGATGAGCAGAAAAAAACATGCCAGACATTATTGGAACAAGGTTGCTAACTACCATAACAAAGTACCCCCTTACTTACAGCACCAAAACAATGCTACAAAAAGAACAAACAAACCAAGGACCCAAAAGCTTAACACTCCTCAAGCACAAACCCAACAACTAAACCATTGTACTACTAAAAAAGGAACCTTATTTTCTCATTCATATTTCATCCTATCAATAGACAAGAACTTGGTTCATGTTCATATTTACCGCTTTCACTGAAGAAATAATATATTCCCGGCCAGGTGGACTCAAAACATTGGACGGCAATCTAATCCTATAGAAATCATCTCCTCGCAACAGTTCCTGTAATATGAGAAGAGTGTCATTATACAATGCAAACAAGCCAAAATACAAAGACAGTCAAACATACATAAATAGTTCAATGGAAACAAACAATTACTTGGAAATTCTTCTGCTCAATATCAGTCAAAGGATCCCGCTTAAACCGCAGCTTCGTCAGCGTCTATCACAGATCAAAACCGGTTTTCAGCACAACAACACGAATCTCGCATAAATTCTATCCAGTACAATTCAGTGGAATTGGAACTACCGCGACAGAACATTAGCGGATTTAAATAGAAGCAGATTCGAAGCGAATCGCAAATCAACTCTTCAAATTATAATAATAAGCAGAGGAGAGGGAAGGAACCTGGCCGCCGTGGCTCCAAGTCTTGAGGCGAGCAGAGAAATTGCCGGCGTCGGAGAAATCGGAGTCGCCGAACGCGTGTTGGAGAGTGAACTGGATCTTGGAATCGGAGGCAGACTCCGAAAACATCTTCCGAGAGGTAGAGGTGGCGGCGGAGGAAGGTGGAAGCGAATCGGAGTGGAAGGAGGAGGAGCGTCCACCTTCGATGCCGAACTCTTCGTCGTCAAGGAGAAGCTCGTCGGATTGAAAACCTAGAGCGCAAGTTAGCAACAGAGTCACCGCCACAACCCACCGGAAGACTAACAAACCCATTCTTTCGCCGTCTACTTTCCCAAAGCCCGTGTTAGTGTTCTGTGCACAGTGGTTAGTAATTGAATTCGTTTTTCTTTTACTTGACCTCTAGTATCATGTGGGGAATTTCAATTCTATTTTTTGTATTACCTTATATGTAATTTTCAAATAATTTAATTTAATAACTACTAATCGAAAACTTCGTTACCCCTTTGTGATATAATGCTAAATCACATTTGCTTCATCTTTAGTTTAAAATAGATCATTTTCTTATATTTTGATAGAATACATGTTTAAATAAATACTAATCTTTTTTTAGTAAATAATGTTTAATTTTACTATTTTTTTGATGAATTAACGTTACCTTTTATTTCAAAAATAACATATTAACTTAAAATTAAATAAAAATATGAAAATTTAAGAAAAAAACTATTTTTTATTATTAAATATAAAAAATTTAAAAAATATATTTATTTCTTTTAAAATTAACATTATTTTCTTATATTATTAAAATAATAAAATCTGTATTTTTTCAGGTATACTTGTATTGAAATCATATATAAAAATAATAATATATTAAAGAATTTAATTATATATTGCATAGTTATTTATTTATTTATTTATTTATTTTATATCAAATAATATTTTTAAATATAATTTTTATATTTAATAAAATGATTTATAGTTTAGTTACTGCATAATTTTTGATGATATTTTAAATATATAATATTTAAATTATTCATTTTTACTTTTAAAAATATTTTTTTTATATTTTGAATTTTTTATTTTTCATAGTTATTTTATTTAATCTTTAGTCAATAATATATCTTTTCAACTAAAATATGTAAGGTAAATTTCAAGAGATATAATTGTGGATTTAAAAACTATAGAGGTTGTAGGTATTGTTTTATTAAGAACATGGAAAAAAAGTAGGTGTTTATTTTAAAAATAAAAGTGTGAATGTTATTTCTGATGATAAAATGGGCACCCTCTATTTATTTTTATTTTTCTTTCAAGTTTTGTTTGAAAATAATACTAAAATATTTTTATTTTAATAAAATAGTTGTACGATTTTTTATTTTATCCATTTATCTTTGTCTAATAAAAAAAATACATGTATAAATTAATTAAAAATTCAAAGACAAATAAGGTTATAATACAATAAAAAAAAATGCTTATTTTTTTATCATCAATAGTTAATTTAATTAATAATTAGGTAATTAATAATTAGGTAAAAGAGATATCTCTACTCATATGCAAATGATAGTTTAGGCTATATATTCATTACATCATATTTAAAAAAAACTTCCTCAAGATATCTCACTATACAATTTAAGTAAAGTATATCAATAACCTAAGTACAATCCAATTATAACATTATCCTTAAAAAAAATCAAATACATAGTGCAAGATAATAGTCAAAATATATTGTAATGCAATAAAATTTTATTTTTCACTGTCCACGACCGATCAAGCATTTATTATATTTCAAGCACCACACCTCTTATGAATTCACATTAGTGAAACGATTAAAACTCTGTATATGCATCTTATTTGTATTCCAACCTCCAAACTTATTCCTTCACCACAGTTGTCTCTATATATAATTGTCTCTATATATAATTTATAATGGTAGTTACTTTGTATACTTCATTCATTTTTGCCACGTGTACGCAATTAACATACATCCTTACTTCTTAGTTAGTATAATTCCGAAAGTATACACCAACTGCCTATACCATAAATAGATCTTCTCAAGTGTGACACTCATATGAAATAAATTTCATAATCTTTTTTCTCACTGATAAAATAGTTAAATTATCCCAATGATTTCAAATATGTAAAAATTATCCCAATGATTTCAAACATGTAAAAGAGTTAATATACCAATTTGAAAAGGAAAATTATTTTATTTTGTATTTTCCTCTAATTGTTGTCACAATTTGATATATACTAAAGAAAAAATCTCCACTATATCACACGTATGGTTGTTAAATATAATATCATTTTCAAGTTTCTAGATATTTCAAATAATTGTCATCCAAACATATCTCCAAACATAGTTGCATTTTTTTATTAAAACCAATTAGTTAGTTCATAACCTAATAAATATATATTGGTTTTATTGTGATATACAAAATTTAGTCATAACCATTTATCACACAAATACCAAAAGGTACCTGTTTTTGTACATATAAAAAAATAGGTGATTCGCAATTTTCTCACAACTATTACACAAAATGCGCATACCATTCTCTATAGTAATTCCTATTACATATAACTCTTCAAGAACACAACTACACAACTGGACAATAGGTAACGCTTTTGACTTCCATAACTGTATAAACACCTCATTTGTTTTTCACCACTATTTGAACATAAGCCTCCTTTATTGTATATTCATTTGTACCATCTCCATTCCAAACCTAATGATCCATTTTGTCTTTTCTCATGACACAACCTTTATGCATGGCTCAAATTCTTCAAATAATAGTTTTTCCTACTCAAACCATACTCTTCTCCAACAAATATCTCATACCCACTCTTCTGAGTCATTCCCCAAGTTTCATTATTTGTAACTCATTTCAAATTGAGTTCCCATAGATTTTTGGAAAAGCTTTCTTTAGTAGACTATTCTCAACCCATCAATCATCCCAAAATGAAAATTTATTATCCTTGCCACCTAACATAATCATTAAACTACTTTCTTTTCTCACTTTTTTCACACAGATTTTCAAGATCCCTCTACCATCTAAATTCATTAGTATTGTAACACCCATCATCCAAACTCATTCAAGACTCATATTTGAAGACTAATACGTTTCACCAAAATTCTTTTTCCTCCGTTCCTAACCTCCATTTCTACTTACCTATCAAACCTTGTTAAAACTTACAATATCCTTTATGCCTAATTTATTATGGTGTTTTATAATTACTAAAAATTGGGTTGAGTCAACAAATAGAAAAATTTTATAATCATTCAAAATTTTGGATCCAACTCAGCATCTCTTAAAACCATCATGGTTTGACATGGATGGATCGGTCAATTCACCAACTCACCTATAATAAAAAAGGAAAAATATCTAATTATAAAGGTAATATTAAATTCACCTTTTTTAAATTCAATATTATAGAAAATCCTCAAAAACTTGAAATTGATGAACAAGAGTGATATTAAACATAAAGAACTTTATGTTTATGAAAATTAAATTTTAATTCTTATGTATGTCTTTTACTTTTAATTATATACTTTTCGTATATTGTGTTTTGTTAAATATATTAAAAAATGTATTTTAAATTAATAATTTTAAAATTACTTGATTAACCTACTAATATGTCATGAATTAAGTCAAATTGATATTCAATCTATCATAAACGAAGTCAAGTTGGTATTTTAAAAACAAAAATTAAATGAGTCCACGCGAACTATAGTATCACGATTTTCATTTTTGGCCTATTTTAATGTTTGTTGTTGTGAGTTTTAGATTTAGTTTATTAGATTTAACTTTTTTTCTTAATCCATCTTTATCTTTTACTAGTAGTTGACCCATTGATAAATAGTTTTAGTTTTATACTTTTAATATATGCATTAGTTAACAAGCTTTTAGAAAAAGAAAAAGGATGAAAATGCACAAATATTTATTGAAGATTTTGAAAAATAAAATTAATTATTGGTGATATTATAACTAATCCTTGTTTCTGTTATACTGTTAACAAATATTAATAAGTTATGTTAAGGTTCCACTCAAAACATGTCATTAACCCTTAACTCTAAAACTTTTCAATTAACTTAATTTGATTGGAGTGAATCATTATAGAACAAAATTCATACTTCTATTAAATGTGTTGGAATTTCTATTTACATACTCATACAACTAGTGAAAAATATATTTAAAATTATAATTTTCGTTAAGCCCTTTGAATGTTTGAATGATAGTATATTACACATTCGAATGATAGTATTAGAATTTGTACTATTTTTTTTAATCTTTAAGAAGTTTGTAAATAATTTCATAATTTTATTAAATTTATTGTAAAATGCACATGTTATTTCAATAAACAAAACAAGAAGCCATTTTAATTTATCAATAAAATATAAAGAATTAAAAAAATAAAAAATACACTATTTAAAACAAAATAAATAATAATATTGAAATAAATTCAATGTTGTCCTTAATTTGGAGACGACAATAGTTGAGATTTATTGATTCACAAAACTAGTTTATACCAATTCTCACACACACCAACAAGTTGCCTTATTAATATTAACTTTAAGAGTAAGTTAATAAGTCATTCTCATACAAAATTATTTAGATAAAATATTTTTTAGAAAATTATGATTAGAATATTTATCATTTGAGAAAAATAGGGTGATTATTTTTTTATCTTACTTAACAGTTAAATATTAGTTTTATATTATAATCTTACTCACCTTTTATGTGATTTTTTTTAATAATTAGCTTTTAAACGTGACCTGTATATTTCTTCTTTTTTTAATTTCAATGTCTAATTAAATTCTTATAATTTATTTTTTAGCGAACAAAGAAAATATTAGTTTAAAATTTCAACTTCAGCATTTTATCGTTAATGACATTCTATATTTTGAATATAATCTATCTTGACTTAAATTGTGTCAATTATTGACAATAACAGAAAAATTATTATTTACATCTTACTTGATAAATTGGTTAATTGGCCTTATTCTATTTTTACAACTTATCATTTTCTGTCTCTCAGGAAGATTATCAAAATAAAGACGAAATAGAGTTAAAGATGAATTTGTTAACAACAATATAATTATTTACAATAAAATTAATATAACTGAAAATTTTAGTTTTGATTTAGTTAAATATATTATTTTAACTTTCTAAGATTATTGGTCAATATTCATCATTATTTAAAATATTATGGGATATTTAACTCTTAGTCAGTTAAGATAAAACTCATATGTTATATCAAATTACCTTGAGAAGCCAAATGAATAATTTATCACATCTGTAATATTATTCAAAGATATATGATAATTGGAATAGTCAATATAACTAATAAATAATTCTACCAAAATAATTCATAAATAAAATCGCCCATTATAATTTTTATGTCTCTTAGGTGTTTAATCAGGTAAATAAAATAAATATTTCAAATATATAATTATAAATTTATACTAGAGACACATCCGCACATTTATATATCAAATTTTTATACTAATAATAATAATAAAATTTCAAATTTAATTATTATATCAATGAAATAAAAATTACAACTGAAATTTATATTAAAAGAATAATAAAGATCTGTATAAAAATATTTATAAAAGTAAATATTTTCTATTAATTTTTATAATATCATAATAAAAACTCTAAAAAAATCCACATCGTCCACATATTTTTTTAATAATAACAAAAAACAATGAAAGAAATTAAAAGATGGATAGAGAAATTACTACAGTAAAAAGTAATGATCAAAATAGAAAAAATAAATTTGTTATAAAAATATAAAAAAAAAACTATTTTAACTTTTATTGATTTTTATGATTATCCAGTAAAAATACTTGAGTAATTTTTTATAAATTGTAAAACTAAAATGTCAGTTAATTAAAATAAGAATAAAAAAGATAAAATAAGTAAGAAAATATATAAAATAAATCAATTGTAATTATTAGTAGTTATAAATTATAGTTACATGAAAGCAAAGGGTAGCACTACTATCACCTCCTGGGACCTCTCTTAACCCTAATACTGCAAGGTATTACATTATAGTGTTTTTAAGAGTGAATTTTCGTTTCAGATCCCCAAACTCTCAACGACCCGAACCCAATATATAAACACAGCAGAAGAGTGAAGAAGAAGATTGGCTAATAGCATAGCAGCACTGAAGTTCGTGCCAGCAAGCAGCAATGGATGCTATACGGAAGCAGCTCGATGTGTTGATGGGAGCCAACCGTAACGGCGACGTCCGTGAAGTCAATCGCAAGTACTACGATCGTGACGTCTGTCGTCTCTACCTTGTCGGTCTCTGCCCTCACGAACTCTTCCAGTTAACGGTAACTTCTGTTCCGCCATTTGTTTTCGCATTCTAGGGCTCTGTTTTTGTTTTTTTATTTTTTTTGTTTTCATTCTGTCTTTGGCTGTTTCCGTTTCAGAAAATGGATATGGGACCTTGCCCTAAGGTGCACTCCCTTCAGCTCCGGAAAGAGTATCCTTCTCGATCTCTAGGGCTAGGGTATTGCAATCGAAGCAAAAACAATTTGGTTAGCTTTTAGGTCTTTTTACGCCGTTCCGTTGCCTTAATTTAGATACTAAACTATCATTTATATACTAAACTATGAGAAAGAGCTAAGAGTTTTGGATGTCTGCGTCATTTAGATGCAGTGGCTTTGTTGTGTTTGTGTTGCTGTTGTTGCTTAACGGTTCTTAGATATGAGGAGGCGAAGGCGAAAGGGGTTGATAATTATGACAGGGAATTGGAGGATGTTATAGACAAGCTTATTGGTGAGTGTGATAGGAAGATTGGCAGAGCACTCAAGCGGCTCGAGGACGAGGATGCAAAGGCTGCCATTGCGATTTCGGTCTCTGAAGTTACTCAGGTGAGACTTGATTCAGTCCTAGTTGTGTTAGGTTTGCCGGTGGCGAGTTGTGCTAAGTAATATTATTCTGTTAATACTACTCTGTTTCGGGTTTGCAGACGCCTGAGGTGCTTGAACTGTCTAAGCAAATTAAAGAGAAGTTGAAAGAAGCTGATCAATACGGTACTGTACTGGACTGTTGTTACTTTGTGGACTTTTTGCTTTTAAATAAATAGGTGTTTCTATGTCTTTAATTGTAGAGAAGTATGGATTGCTAGTGGAGATAATTTGTTACTTGGATCTGTTATGACTATAAACCGAATGATACTTTTTGTCCCAGAGTTGTAGCTTCTTAGGTTGAATATGCACATCTTTAATCAGAATTTTTGACCTTGGTTCAAGTTGCATGTATGCACTCGTGGAATTCTGCAATTGCTTGATAGCTGTATTTTGTTTTAGGAATTGAATGGACCCTGGTGTATAATAGGTAATTAGGGTCCTGGATAACTTATATTAAAGTCGTGTAAATTCTTGTAGTATGAAGATTGTAGATCATTGATCAGATTTAAACTAATTGATATTTGATTAAATGATTTTATTCTTGACTCAAAATTGATGTGTTACTTAGTACTAAAGCTTCATTGGGGAGATTAGATTATCGTTTATCATTCAAACTTTTAGCCAATATGCCATTTAACAATAGTACTTGTAAATCCAGTGAAGAGAAGCTGAATTCTTGACGTATTTGAACTTGCTTATTTTATTGATGGTTCAAAAATGTTAATCTTGTGTTACAAGAGTCACAGCTTATGCAAATGTTTTCAGTCTGAAGCATCTCTTAAATTGTGAAAAATTGGTCTTTGTTATTTTTGTCTGCTTTGGTACTATAAAACTTTATAGCGTCATTTGATCCATTTAGCTGTACTTAATGATTGGGAAAAAGGCTTGGTCATCGTGGTTTGTGACTTTGTCTAAGATGCTCTAAATTGAATTTGTAGATCTTGAAGGAAAGACAGATCTCAAGATTCGAGCTTTAGAGGTTGTAGAGGAACTTAGAACTAAGAGAGCAGACAAACAGGTCAGTGATCTCCCTTGAATTTGTGATTGTTACTTTATTTAAGTAACTCAGTGTTGTTAGATGAAGAATATAAATTTCTGATTTCAATTTTGTGAGGAGATACTAATAACTCCTTTGGCTTCCTATTTTTCCAAACAGTCTATGCTTCTTTTAGATGCCTTTAACAAAGATAGGGCATCTTTGCCTACACCTCTGCCAAATCCACCACCTTTGGCACCCCTTCCTGTAGTTGCTCCTGATGCTCGAACGCAAGAGATGATAAATGAAAAGCTGAAGAAGGCTGAGGATCTTGGTAAGTCAGTGATAATCTTTATACAGCTCATTTATTGTTTTTATTGTTTATTTGCTTAATTTTTAGGCAGGTTGAAACTCAGCTTAAACCATCTGTACTAAATTTTGATGACATGCTGTTATGAATTGTTGAGCACAAAAGTAAAAAACAATCCCAAGCAGACTATTGAAATTGTGTATAAAGCCCTTTGGAATTTACGTAGCTATGAAAAACTTTCTATATGCATGTTTTCATATGCTGATGCATCCTTAGTGCATTATATGGTCATGAACAAACAATTTAATAGATTTCTCTAGTAACAGAGAAAAACAGAGCACAAGCACCCTGTCAGAAGGACTGATAGCGTATTTTGGTAGTAAAACCTAATCACAATATTTTCTACGGGTCTCTCTCGTGAGGTATTTTAATAACCCTTAAATCAGATCAATCAATTTGTTGTCTTAAGGAAATCACCACACTCGAGTTTATATAAAGATCATATGCAATCCGATTCCCTTAAAATAATGCATATGATATGAAGGTTAAAATAACGTCATTAAATATGGTAACTAGTCCCCTTTCTCCTGTATCAGAAATATAAACAATTAACGCTCTGATATTGCAGTAAAATCACTAAGAGGATTTTGTCTTCAGAAAAGAACAGAACCAAGAATATTTAGGTGTAAAATTGCATGTCACAAAAGAGTTTTACCATTGATATGATCTGTTTTATATAGTTGTTAGCACTTGGAAGATTTGATTTACTTGTGTTTTAATATCAATATAATTGACTTCTGCCTGGTAATCATGGCTTACATAGCATTACTTTTTATCTTGGTTTTGTATGTGTTTAGATTTTAAAAACAAATTTCAACCTCATGCTATGTTCTTTACCTTCTGCTTAGTAAATCCTAAAATATGAAAAGTTGTCTTTTTCGAAAAGGCTCCCTATTTTTTTTTTTTTTTTTTTAATGATATGTATTTTTTGAATGAACAGGTGAGCAAGGAATGGTTGATGAGGCTCAAAAAGAATTGGAAGAGGCTGAAGCACTTAAGAAGGTTTTTCATGTTTTTTTTT
>Ga0099824_1001871_pt1 | contig 30418 bp, 14 predicted proteins | sample SiratrowhiteBW_FD_76837 | JGI IMG/M metagenome (GOLD analysis project Ga0099824, IMG submission 76837) | Root nodule microbial communities of legume samples collected from California, USA - Siratro white BW | ecosystem: Host-associated > Plants > Roots > Nodule | place: USA: California... | reverse complement strand
ATATATATGTATAAAAATATATATATATATATATAAATATATATATATATATATAAAATAAGAAAAAACCTTATTGGCGACTAAGGAAGAGGAAAAGAATTACACATGAGAGTGTTACGCGGGAGTTGACATGTCACTAAATTACTTAATAAATGTCATTAAGAAATTGTAATTACTTAAATACGTAATTACTTAATAATTTATGTTCATTTCTCTTAGGAATTTTTTGTCATTACCTAATTCTAAAATTCGGTATCAGTTATTTGAGAAGCCGAGATTCATTTGTGACATTGGTATCTTCTAACGACAACTTTATCTTAGAAATCAGATTTGTAAAAATTAAATTAAATTTAAAAGTACACTTCTTAACAAATTAAAATTTAAAATTATTTGATATTATTTATTAGAGTATTACATTTTCTCTCAAGAATTGATGTCCTAACTCAAACATTTACATCTAACTTTGTGAGTGCTACAGACAATAACTGATTCCATGTATCTAGCAACCCTGCAACACACCAATGAGTACAGTCCATGCCTTTGAAGACATTGTAAGAACTAGGATGTGCATCTTTTCTCAACTGTGACAGAGTTGTGATGTTAAGCAGATGAACAGGTTTGGTTATGTTCTTCAACACATCTTCCATCACATAATATGCTTTTGGCAATCCAGCAGGGTAAGCTGATCCATTTACTAGCACTGTCTCCTTTCCACAGTTTGTCACTCCTGTCTCATTCCACTCTGAACCACTGATTCATATACACATTCAAAATCATCACAAGCTTCAAACTTTTTCAACACCAACTATTGCACTCTTTCTTATCACAGTATTTCTCTTGTAGCCATCACATGCCAATGTTTTACTTTTAGTTATACAAATTTGATGCAGTTAACTGATTCTTTGATCTATCTGAATTGAAATTTTTGTTGCTCATATGAATTTATTAATAAGAAAATGTTCCAAACTTACATGTAATGGGTAGGAGAAATTCCTTGGAAAAGAACTTTGGTCTTGCTTGTATCTACCTCTGTATCCACCCACTTAGCCCATGTTGTCAAAGCAATTCTAAAAGCTTCCATGCGATCCATGTCTTTCACTATCTTGTCACCTATTTGAATATAATCCCATCTGCAGAACAAACAAACAAAACGGTCTATGAAGCTCGAATATATGCATTCTGACACTCGTATAATATGTATTGGTGTCTAGTTTAAAGGATAATTTTTTAAGTATGTTGTAACCTAATTTAGAAAAAGAATGATATAGTAAATTTTTAAAAACTTGCCATCTTATTATAGGTGTCTACATGTCCGTGTCATATGTTCCGTGTCATATTTATGTTCTAAGTATCTGTATTACAAAGCTTTTCTGATATACTCAATAAAATATTTTATTCTCTTCAAAAAGTTTATTTTTAACATGTGTATGAGTTATTTTAAGCTGTTTTGTAATGAAATATGTTTGGAGAAACTTATCCAAACAAAGAGTAAATGATTTTGAAGAAATCTTACGGTTGTCCAGGTCCTGTGCGGTACCACCAAAGCCAAGTGTTGAAAACTACGATGTCCATGTCTTTCCATATGCTTCCACTCTTGAGGGAGTCAAGCTTCAGGACTCGACCAATTTTTTCCACTTCAATGTCAACCAAATGCGTAGTATGAAAAACAGTGACTGAAACTTGGTAGTCCTGCAGCAGCATTGTAGTTGTGATTGCTTCAAATAGTTGGTGGAAACAGTGAAAAGAAATTAGCACAATCTGAAAAGTGTTTATGAAGAGATATGTCACTAACCGGGAATGTGTAGTTATACGCTTTCAAATCACCCAGCTCTAATAGTTCAGTTTGAGGCACAGAAGAACGAAGCAAGCAAATTAGTGATTGCCATTGGTTGAGACTCACTGAATCTCCTACAAACATGATTTTCTTCCCCTTATGTTTTGTCAAAAACTCTTTCCCATCAAATCTGCAAAAGGGTATTTTGATCATATGCATGCATGTTCCTATCTTCATGTTTAATTTCATATTCAGAATTTTGGATCACATTTCCTATGTGAAAAATGAAAATTACTCAAACATATTAAACATGTGTTCTCGATAACATGTAGGTTTAGGGTTACTTCATTCCCTAGAGTGATTATATTAAATTTTAATTTATTTTTTTAGTCGCATTATTTTTAACACTTCACTTTTAATTCAAACAGAAGAGTTAGTCTACACTTTAATTATTATTTTTTATTTAATCACTGATATTTTTAAAATAAAAAATTGTTTTTGTTTTTAAACTTAAAGTTTTATGTAAATTTTAGAATTTTAAATTTTACATCATCTCAGCATATTTCAAAAAAGATGTTTTACAAGACTTGAGTCTTAAATGTATGGTCAAATGTCCTACATTAGAGAAAGTCATTTCCAAAAGCTATATTTTTTCAAACAAGCATCATATATTTGAAGAAGATTTGAAAAGGGTGTACCTTGGTAAGTTGCATTTGGAGGGTTGCCATCTGTATTTGAGGTAAAGATGATCAGGGCGACCATATTTAAAGCAATCAAACTGTGAATTAATGTTTGGACAGTTTGAAGAATCATAGAGAGGATAAGAATCATCCCACACCCACTCTCCTTCATACATGTTGCAACTCAACCCATCTTCTTCTCCTCCACCACTCACCAAACACAACCATAAACTCACACACACCACTCCAACAACCCAACCATTGTATATCTTCATTCCCACAATTGCTGATGCTAAATGATCAAAAGGGTGTCAACCATGGGAGGCCACTTTGCTGCTTCTCCCTGTCTCTTTATATATATATATAGAGTTTATGGGTGAATTAAGAAAGAATGGTTTTTTATAGAAACAATTTAAAAGGTTTAATGTTTCTTTAAAGGCATGTGTGTTCTTTTAATGAATAGAAAATTAATTAAAATCCTTTTGGCTGTGTTCATATGATAGGGTGCAAAATTATTGCCGATCAAAAAAAAAAAAAAAATATGATGGGGTGCAAAAGAATTACTTTTAGTGAGTGCCACAGAGGGAAACACAATTGTATAATTTAGGTAATGTTTAATTATGCATGTATATTTGTTTAATATTTTTTCTGAATTATAATTTAATTCTTAATGTTGTTTTGGTATTTTTTTTCTTTTTTTTTTCTATAATTCTATGGTTCTAGAAAATTCCAAATTTTAGTTAAATTATTAATTTTATATATGCTTAATTTCTAGTATTTTAGTCTAATTAAATATTAAAGAAAATTAACGTTTGTAAGATTATTTTGAATGTTTCTTACCGTTAAGTCTTATTTGACCTTTAACAATCTTATCATATAATATCATTTTTAACTTGTAAATTTAACTTTAATGTATTTTAATATCTTTTAGTTCAAAACTTCAAAATTTTAAATTTAAATAATTAATATTTGGTTAATTAAATTTAAATTTTACTTTTTAACGTATTTTTATAATTTTTTTTAGTTACAGTTTAAAATTTTAAATTTAAATAATTAATCTGTTACATTATGTTAAGGTTGAACATAAAACCCAGAACCTATTTAAAATTCAAAATTAAATTTACCACTTTCTGGTTGTTATATCAATATATTTTGATAAAGATATATAAAATATAAGTCTTAAATTTAAGCTTACCTCTATAACCCTACAATAGAGATATTTTAACTAGTAGTGGCTTAAATAAGTGGTTCAAGGTTTCAATTCCAGTTTAATATTGCTTAATTAAATAAATTTCTTGAAAAGCCAATGCCATGTCTTTTTAAAACTAGCAATAGTTATTTTCGAATATAAATAAATAATATGTACCAGTGCTAAACTATTTTGAATTTTGTAATCTGAGAAAGTTTGATACAAAGCAAAAAATTTATTGACTTCAAAAGAAAAGGTTGGAAACTAGAGGTATTTTTTTTTTTTTTTCAAATTTTACTGAGTGAGTCAATTTAACATGCAGCACATGACCAACACCTAACTCAAACAACAACTGTGTTATATGTTTTTGTTTGCCTCACTGTCTCATGTTTCTAGTTTCCATTTCTTAATTCTGCTTATTCATTTTTATGTGGATAGAGACAAAGAAGATAGATAGAACAAACCATCAAAGCTTTCAATATGGTTGATATGAAAACAGATTAGAAGGTCAAATTTGGATGGAGATTGGAAAGGACATGAGTTCAAACAAATTATTTTTTTTATGTCTAATTGTGGAGTGATGTAATGACGTGTCTAATGGTAGTAGATGATTAAGAATTTAGACGTGTTTAATGGTGGTATATGTTTAAAAAATTTATTTATTTTAGATGTTTATTTAAGTAGGACTTTAAATAATTTAAAATTTTTATTTATTTAAATTTTTAAATAATTTAAGAGTTTTATTTATTTTAAATTTTATAGTTAAGTAGGATATTAATAATTTAGAATTTGTATTTATTTAGGAATTTAAATAATTTAGGAATTTTATTTATTTCATATTTTTATTAAGTAAGATATTAAATAATTTATAGTTTGTATTTATTTAGTATTTTAAATAATTTATTTATTTTATATTTTTATTAAAGTAAGATATTAAATAATTTAAGATTTTGAATAATTTAAAACTTTTATTTATTTTAAATTTTTATTTAAGTATGATATTAAATAATTTAGAAATTTGTATTTATTTAAGCTTTTGAATAATTTAGAAATTTTATTTATTTTAGATTTTTATTTAAGTAGGATAAGGACTTGTGTTGATTTAAGATTTTGAATAATTTAGAAATTTTATTTATTTTAGATTTTTATTTAAGTAGGATAAGGACTTGTGTTGATTTAAGATTTTGAATAATTTAGAAATCTTATTTATTTTAATTTAAGTAGAATATTAAATGGTTTAAGATTTATATTCATTTAGAATTTTGAATAATTTAGGAATTTTATTCATTTAATAATTTTATTTAAGTAGGACATTAAATAATATATTATTTATATTTATTTAGGATTTTTAACAATTTATAAATTTTATTTATTTTAGATTTTTATTTAAATATAACTTTAAATAATTTAAAAAGTTTATTTATTTCATATTTTTATTTAAATAAGACTTTTAATTGGTAATCTCACAATGTCATCCATTAAAATAAAATAATTTCTCAAAGAACACTCATAGTTTATTTTAATTTAATTTTAATCACAATAACAAATTGTAATATTACAATTTCATCTGTTAAAAAAATTATTTAATGAATCACAACCATCACATTATTTAAAAACTTTCAAAATATTTCTTTTTATTTCTTTCCATCTTTCCCTTCTCACAAATATACATACTCTTTACTCATTTTCATTTCAAATTTATTATTTTTCCATTCTGAAAAATTCATCCAAAAATTCAAACTTACTTTCATTTCAAATTTATTTTTTTCTATTTTAAAAAATTCATCCACAAATTCAAACATACCCTTAAATATGCTAATTTAAATACAGTTAAAAATACCCTATGTTACAAAATGAGTTTGTTTGTCGGATACTAGTAATAGGTTTTTTCGAATTCTATATTTATATAATCATAAATACTTTTTTTCAAATATATTTCTTATTTAGAAGTTATATAAATTTGTTCTTTTTTATTTATATTTATTATCTATAGATTATTTTGTTTAAAATATTTTCTTAAATTATGTGTATTTGTTTTGTTAGCATCTAGTCGATTAAGTATTTTTGGATGAACATCCAGAAATTTTGAACAAAACTTTGAGAAATAAGAAGAAATAGGTCTATCAATACGTTAAAAATAATATTTTAGTAAGTGTTTGCTTCATATGTAAATACAAATATTTTTGTCCTAATCATATGTATTATAAAACATGAATATCAATAAACAATTAAAAAATATTAAAAATAACTATCAAATATGAAATATTGAAATTAACTAATTTAAAATTATGATTATATTATATTAAAAAATAACAATTACTAATTCTAACGACAGTTCTCAATGATATAACACAATATTAATTTATTTCCTTTAATGTAAAATTTTATATATTATAGAAATTTTAATTTTTATAATGAAATACTAGTATTACAATAATTAAAAACTTAGAAAATGCTACAATTGTGTTAAATACTAATACTAGTGTACTTTAAATAATACATATCATTAAGAGTAATGATACATGTGTTAATACATTCATTAAGACATTTGTCAATTGTCTCTAACTCTAGACAAATAAATTTAAATATTTTTGTAATGTTTTTTTTCTTTTATCACCATACTATTTTTTTGTCTTTTTCTTTTAACTTTTCTTTGTGATTTACCTCTATTATTTGTTTTTTACTTTTACATATGTGTTGTTTGTAACTATGTTATCATGTTTTGAAATAAGTATATTAATTATATTTTTTATTTTAAAGTCAAAATTAAAAAAACTTAAGCTTTAATTCATGTTATTAAATTTTCATTTTAAAATTATTTTGTACGTTAGATAAGATTTGAAAGTTATAAACCAAATCAATTGGCTTTAAAAGGAAAATATTATAACTAATTAAAATTAAAATAATAATAATTACAATGAATAAAATATTAATAGTAATATATTGATATTATAAATAAAAATATATTTATAAATATAAAAAATTATATATGATTATTTAAAAAGAAAATAATAATATTAATAAAAATAAAAATTAATTAAGTAATTATTATATATATTGTTAAATATAAATTTTTAATGGATAAAAAGAACAAGAAAATAATATTATATTTAATGTAATATAAACATTACCTTTTTAAAAAATAAAATAAAATAAAAATAATAAAAAATAAGATAAAAATAACAGATTTTTTATTAAATAAAAACAAATATCACTCTTCTCATAAGAAAATATTATTTTTTTAATAATAAAAATATCAAAATAAATATATTAACACATATAAATCTCAAAATATAATTAATATCATTAATATCCGACATTATTGAGTTGAGATAACAAATAGCAAATGTTTTATGTATACCTCTTAATAAGAAGTCACCAAATAAATCAATTGACGCATACAATAACCCTAGGTTATATTATAGCAATACAAAATTAAGTTATAATTTATAAAGAAATTATAAAGATATCAAAAATAACATATTAATAGATAAAAAAAGTTAACATTTAAATACTAACGGCCATGGTAGGGTCCACTAGCAGCCTAGGTTTGCCGACCACAACGCTTTGTCTTTTATGTAAGGCTTTATCTCTGCCTCATCAACCTTAGCTGCAACAAAAAAAGATTAAACTTCAACAGTAAATTATTCAAGTTTAATCTTTTTTTTCTATTAAACATTGTCATTTGTTAAAATAGTGTTTGTTTGGCTTACACGTGACACTACAAAATTAAGGCATATGGCATTGGATAGATCAGCTTAATCATTTCAATATGCAAAAGTCCAAACTCCACCGTTTAAGAGGTTCCATGGCCCCTACTTAAAGCCTTCAACCTCAACAAAACTTTCATAAGAAAGGATCCTTCATTGAGTACTGAATATATTGTTTGGTGTTATGGCTGAGGAAAAGCAAGAACAAGGGACTAACCCTCCTAAGGAACAACCCAATGTGCCCTTGCCAAGTGAGTCCTATTCTTCCTCTTTCCAACTATATTCAACTCCCATTGGGATAAAGTTTTCATGAATATTCATAAATAGTATCAAAGTATGTTTGGTGTATGTACAGGGAATTACAAGCAGGCTTTGGAGACTAACAGTGCAAAGACAAGTTGGCCTGAACTGGTTGGTGCCACTGCTGAAGAAGCAGAAACAAAGATAAAAGAAGAGATGAGTGATGCTCAAATTCAAGTGGTGCCTCCTGACTCTTTTGTCACTGCAGATTATAATCCTAAGAGAGTTCGATTGTATGTGGATGAATCTAACAAAGTCACAAGAGCTCCAACAATTGGCTAATACATCTGCTAAATATGTATCACTTTGAAATCATTTCATGTGATCTTGTTTGCTTTAGAATCTCAAGTTTTCTTTTTGTTTAGTATGAATAATATATTTGCTTTCATGATGCAATATTTGCTATCCATGTGATGAAAAGGAAAAAGGAAAATCACATAATAATTAGTTGTCCTGCATTGTACAAACTGGCAAATTAGTTATCAGAATCCAGAGGCATGGATAACCTTTATCAACACAAATATATTAATGCATCAAATACAAACAAATGTAACAAAGTAAACAACACATGATTAAAGTTCACTAAACATTTTGGTAAAGCAAATCCATAAAGCTAAACAGCAACAACAAGTTCCCTTTCTGGAGCTTCACTCTTCATTTTACAATTGCTAATGTTTGAAGCTGAGTTTATCCACGTTTTAGAAAGTTGGATATGCCAGCCAAATTGACTTGCTGTAATGGCACATTTCTCCTCAGAGGTTTGGCTATGCTTCCCGTGAAAGATATCACTTTGTCTTGGTTCACCTTTCATGACAGTAGACTAACCAAAAAAGAAAAAGCAGACATAAATCTTGTATTCAGGGACTGATCTTGTAGCTTGAAAACATCAAACAACTTCATGTATAAAGAAACTCAAATTTATTAATCATATATACGAAAAATTCTGTTTTAACCTATGAAAACAGCCCAGTTATGGTATTATCAGAATAATTTATATGAATCAAGAAATCAATCAAAATAACATAGGTGTGTGCTCCTATTGATATAAAGAATCTTAATGTTCATAAGTTCCCATGTCAATAGTCTTTTTAAAATGCTGAAAGACTGAAATAATTGTTGATGTTAATAAGAAGCTTAGAAAGAATGAAAAAAAAGGTTGTGCTCAATTTTTACCTCAGCTACAAGCTTGAATTCTTCCTGCATGACCAAATGCTGAATTGTTTCTCACACGGTTTTCACATTTGGGTGCTGGCATCACCGTTTCAAAGGCTTCAACTAGCAGTGCCACCTTCTTCTTCTTAGCTGGTGCAAGTTTTGTCACAGCTTGTCTGAGTGCACAATCAAGCATCCAATCCTCAGAATTCTTTCTCTCATCCATCATTTGATGCCTCAGGTCAACCTTTTCTTTTTCTGGTTCAGGAACCAAGGGCAGGAAATTAGGCTCTTTGGGGTTGAACTTTCTCATTTCATCATCATCTTCAACAACCTTCTTTCTCCTAATTGCATACCAATTCTTGCTTGAGCTTTCCTCTTCACCACCTATGCAACTTGTTCTTTGGAACCTTCTACCTTTACCTTGGCCTTTTTCCAACAAATCCTGATCTTGATCAGCCATATTACTTTCCTCAGACACATCCACCAATTCAATTTCGCTCTCCCTCTTACTGCCCTCATCATTGTTCTCTAGAATGCTTGAGTATCCATCTTCACTTGACTCCTCAATTGTGCCAGTTTCACTCATCTTCTGGCACTGAGTGTTGTCAATTGTTTCCTCTGTAAATGGAGATTGGTCACGATCCGAACCTGTGGGGGAGTACTCAATTTCTTTAGTTTCAATGCTTCCATTTGTATCTTCAAGGACAGAACTAATACCATTAGGTTCTTCAAAATGGGTGCTTTCTTCTGAATTGGCTTCTTTGTGTGTTTCATCAACCAGAAAGTCCTCATAGTAGCTCCCAAGGATATCATCTAACCATGTCACTGACACATCATGAGAACTCTCTGATGAGGACTCAACTTTTGAGTCGTTGTCCTCTTCTGTGTAAACGGAAGCATCAGCATCCTCTTCGTGATCGAATCCGCAAAACCTGTCCTCCTTCCACTCCATTTCATAGGCTCTGGAATCAGAATCATCCATGTCAACATCCCCCATGTCTTGTTCCCCATCGCTGCAGTAGCTTCCCGTACTCATTTCTTCATGACACCAGACAATAGGTTGGTGATCTTCCTCTGCATCTTGTGAATTTTGTTCTTGGAGAAAGTTTCCCTTGGTATCTACTTCAATTGCAACGTCATCAAAAGGTTTTTTCAAATCCTCCTCAAGATCAATTTCACGTACAGAGGGATCATGAATACCAATAATTCTTGGAGTAATGACCTGCATGACAACCGCCTCACTTGCTGCTATGCCATTATCTTCAATCAATGACTTGTCATCTGCTTGATCCTCAATCTCTTTGAGCAAATCTCTTTTCCCCATTTCTTCCGCTCCGGTTGGTTTTGCATCCTTTTCATTGGCATAGATTTCAATGAAGATATCAATGCCAATTTCATCACAAGCAGGTTTTTCCTCAGAAACATTCTGCTCAACATCAGACTCCTTCTTATCTGTCTCAAGAGGAGCCTTCAGTCTCGGAGGGCTGAGAGCTTCAAGCTTGGCGCGCTTCTGCGTCTTCAGAAGGCGCCTCCTTGCTGACATGAAGCTCTTCAATGGTGGCAAATCAACATGATGATGGCCATTAAGGGAACAATACGTGTAAGGGCAAACCTTCATGGCTGAAGTTCCCTCTGACTCCGTTGCCCCAGGGCTAAGCATGAGGTATGAAGGGAACTTTGAGTCCTTCAAAGTTGAAGAACAAGTGGCTCTCTGTGGTGCAGTGATATCTGCACACATAACAGCCCTGGAAGATTTTCTAGAACAGGCTCTAGAAGCCTTGAAACTAGTGGTTTTTGTCAATGTTCTCACCAAACTCAAACTAGACGATCTTGCCAAGGCTTTGGCAGGTTTTTTAGCACACGCAGCTTTGGAATCAGTGGAAAATTTTCTTGGAAGATTCTTAAAATCAGAACCAGATTGAGAGGTCCTGTGGCTTACCGGGAAAAGTTCCTTTTTTGCATGAGAACTGCTTGTTGGCTTCATGTAATTGGGTGAAGAATCTGTTGTTCTGAGCAAAGGCTGCTGCTTCTGAGGTGATGCTGATGCTGATGCTGCAGTGGTTGGAGTGTGAAGAGGAGGTGGCTTTCCTGGTTGAGACAAGCTTCTCCTTGAAGATGGTGATGATGATTGAAGAGCCTCGAGATCAGAAAGCTTTATTGACCTTGATTTTCTCATTTTCTTCTTCATGTCAGCCCCTCTACTTTTGCCATCTTGGTGCTGAGATGAAGACAGCTTCATGTTTGCCAACCTCTTGTCTGATTTAACATGTTCAGCTTGGATTCCAAGCTTGCTAGGAACCTTTCTTTGAACCATATTCCAAGGATAAACCACAGGTTGAACAAGTGGGAATATAGGAAATTGGTTTGGTATATGGTTTGGTTTGTTTTCCTTCCTTGGCTTTGTGGAGTTCAAGCACAGGAAGAAAAAGAAACCTTGAGGTGGTTTTGTTTTCCTTGTGAGGAAGAAGTTGAGAGAGTAAAGAAAAGGAGAAGAAAGAAGGAAAACTTGAAACACAAACAAGCAGAGAGAGATTCTCCCCTCTTGGTTTGGTTTGGCAAGCTTTAGTTTTGTGTTGGTTTTTCTTTTTGTTTATTCTCAACTATGGTTCGGCAGGTGCTGATATTTGAATATGGTTTTGATTAGTGTTTGATGCTGACCAGCACTAACAGGTGGTTTTTGGGCCCTTTTATGCTTAGCATTTTCTTACTTATAAAATATAGAAACTTTTTTTCATTGGCTATTTTCAATATTCAAGCCTAAAATGGTTGCTGATTTGATTTCTTAACTCATCATCTTTCCCAAAATGACCAAATCACCCCTTGGCTTTGGATAAGGAAACCCTGTGGGCTTGTTTAGGTGAAGAGATGAGGACAGAATGCATTAATGCACTTGCTTTAGTTTAAGACACTTTTGAGTAATGTGAATTTGGCTTTATTGAGGAAATTCGTTTGATTCAGGAAACAAGTATCATGGCTTCTGCTTTTCAATCAGTGGTCTAATACACCTGTGATGCTGCTTCACAAACAGAATTGCAAATGGTACTTGATTCATCAAAAAGAATTGATGGAAGAAAAGCTCTTATGTAAAGGATATTCCTTCATGTAGCAGTTTCTGGTTGGTGTAGGGAAGAGAGAAAAGTTGGTGGCAGTTAGCAGATATGTTTGCTAATAAAATCAACTTTGCATGTGTGTGTTTTAACACATATTTTCCTTGCCAACTAAGTTTTGTTTCAAATTTCAATGAATAGTGTCTCACTTTATTTTAAGTATTTAATGTCATCAACATAAGTCTAAGACACCTTATTTACAAATTAATATGTATTAAACATCAATTTGAAATTTGTAAGAATTGTAACAACCAAGATTATTACATATTACCATAAAATTAATTATACTTTTAAATAAACAACTTGAAGTGTTTGATCAACATATTTTGGTCGAATAAGATCTTAATAGCTAAGACTCTTTTCTTAATCACCGAAAGAAAAGGATTTTAAAAAAATTACTTATTCAATAAAGTTTTATTTTGAAATTTATAATATAAAAAAAGGTTTGCATGAATATCAAAAGTTAATTTTATACACAAATAAATTAATTATTTCAAATGCTCCTAAATTGGTAACCCGCTAACGTTTAAGGACTTTGAATAATATTCAAAGTCTTTATCACAGTTTTAACCTTTTGAATAAGTATTATTCTCTCGTATCTTATTATGTGTAATTAAGTTTGTTGTGGATAAATTGAGAAATACAATAAAAAAATGTTAATAAAATAATTATAACATTTATTTATTTATTTTTATTCATTTCTACATCACAATATATATATATATATATATATATATATATGTAAATTAATTACAAATTAGTTAAAGAAAGATATAATGAAGATATTTAGTTTAGACTACAAGAACATTCAGAAAAGAAAAATAAAAATAAGTTGTTCTGTAAGTTTAAATTAATATATGTAAAAAAAAGTTAGAAAAACTATATTAAAGAGCTTCTACGCATTAATTTATATAATTTATGTTTAACTTACAAGAAAAAACTTATTTATTTTTTTATTTTAAAATTGATTTCTCCATTATGTTCAGATTGATTTAAATTTGAGTTTCATTTTTTTCATACTTTTCTATGTCAAATTTTTTTTATAAAAATACTTGTTCAAAACATGTGGAATGTATAAGAAGCTGCTCTAACTTTTTTTCCCTGATCTATGTATGCAAAGGGAGCAAATAATATTGAGAAAAAAAATGAAGGGGTAGTATTGTAAACTGAGTCTACTAACTATGCTTTTTTATACTGCAATTATCTCCAAGTGAAAATATTTTTCTTTTCTTTCTTTTTTTATCTTTGTGGCAAGTAAGGTTTGGGAGGCAGAAAAAAAAGCACTGTGGAAAAGACAAAGCCTTGTGGTCGGCAAAATTGGGCTGCTATTGGGCCCTACAAGATGTGGAGCCCACATTTGCAGACGCTCCTCTTCCTATCTCACAAAGATTCAAACAAATAGTAATAAAAAATAAAGAAAGAAAAAAAAAATTGAAAGAAATAATAATAAAGCTAATAGAGAAAATAGAAAGTGATAAAGTAAAGAAAAAAAGAGAAAGAGTGTCCAATTAGACATGCCACACGCCACCGCCCCATGCTAAACCTATTTATTTGAACACTCTTTAACAATTTGGTCATCCATTCTAGCCTCTTTTTTTTGTTTCACAACATTTCAAATTGTTTTTTTTTTATAATCAACTTGTGAAACATGATCCAAGTTCAATGTGATTTTCTAAGAAAAAAAATGAAAATGAAATTTTGTATAAGATTCAAAGGTTTGTGAATGCCAACCCTAAACCCAATCTTAGAACTCCAAAATGAAAACAAAATATCCAAAAAGAAAAAAAGTAACGAAAGAAAAGGGCAAAGGAAAACAAAAACAAAAAGAGAGACATACACGTGATCGATTAAAGGGGCTTTCTATAAGTTGTTAAGTTTTTTTATGTATGTGATTTACACAATCATATGTGAGTTTAATTATGTGGTTTTTTAAAGTAAAATTCATATTTATTTTTTGTCTTTATTTTTATTGATATATAGTATCTTTTACAAAACAAAATTTATATTAAAAAATTATTATTATATAAAAAATTAGTTTTAAAAGTAGGAAACTTTTTTAATGTAAAATATTAAAAAAATTATAGTCACATAAATCTTAAAATACAATATAAAATAATCATTGTATAAATGTTAAATAATTGTTGAAACGAATAAATAATTATAAATAATTTAAATAATATAATAATTATTAACATTTATTATTCTTAAAGCAGCTTAAAATATTGATCATCTTAATAAATATTGAATGAGTCAAGTCATTAAGAAAATAAAAAATTATAATAAAAAATAATGTTTCAAATAAAACGAAACCTAAAATTAAGGATAACATATTAAAAAGAACTAGTTACCTAATATTAAACTGAAAATATTTCAATAATGTAATAAAGTATAATTATAAAAATAAAAATAGAAGAAATATCTACATATTCTTTGTGATCTTGGATATAGAAAATATATTAACCATTAATACAACTACTCTGTCAAATATGGATATATATAGTTTTATCTGTCATCTCGTTATATAAAGTTCTTACACAAATATTTTTATTTAATATACTTATATATACACATATACATGCACATTTTTACTTAATATATTTTATATTTAAAATTATTTATATACAATTTATGTGAATGAAAACAATCTTCTAAAAAATTAGAAAAAAAAGTTACTATTATCTCAATAATGTAAATGTTGAGTGAGAAGGTCCCTCTAATGATGGGTAATGATGCCCTAAATGTCATCTCACTTCAAAGTAGTGTAGGGTATACACATGCATTGTCAGTTGTTGTTATTAATTATAATACAATAGAATATATTCCAATCTCATCTCATATTATCAAAAGATGCATCTTATTAGTGGTTCCTAAATATTGCTACCATTCTAATTTATTTACTCTGGAAAAGATATTATTCTCTAAATCAAATATTTTGAGTGGAATTTCTATCCGTTAAATGAAATTACGTAGAGGTTGCCATTTCCCATAATTTTTAAAATTATTTCTAAACTTTAACTAATTCTTTCTTTTAATTCATATTTCGACTTTAACTAGCAATTCTCTTTTACGTAAACTCAACTAATTGATCATATAAAAATAATTATTTAATTTTAAATAAATCTAACATAAAATGAAATTCTTAACTATTTTTAGTTTTTCTAATCAAATTAAATAATCTATCTTTAACTATCCTCTAGACAATTTCTAAAACAAGGTAGTTACACTTAATTTTTCAGATTAGATAACATGAAAAATAACGAGTTTTAAAATAAACCTATCACACCTTTGTTCCGTTATTACAATGCAATCTAATATTCATTGTAATTTAATATTATTATCAAGTCATAATTTTCATCTTTAACTGACAATAATTTTCAATACACTAGCATAATTGTTCAATCATTCCATCAAAGGTTAAAAAATTCAATTTAAAGTATCCATCAATTTTTTTAAAAAAAAAAAAAAAAACTATAATGTTTCACGTATCTTCCATATTCAATCCCAACTAAAGGATGAATTTTTAATAGTTATTCATCAACTTAAACATTTTACTTTTAACTTATTTAGAAAAGTTTATATGAAAATCTAACTATTCTAACAAAACTTCAACAATCATTCATTTAAACACAAAGTTCAAACCTATCCACATAAAACTTTGATCATCAAACTCAAAATACCATTATGAAATTAGACTGACAAAGATTTATCAGGCTATACATCCAAACACATAACCTAAGGATGCAAAATGCCCTTCTTGTAAATAACCTAAAGAAATGAAGTCTAAACAAAATTTTGATTAGATGGATATCTTCTATTTTATGCTATTTTATTATGATAAGTCTAAATCTTGAAAAAGATGAATGTTAATTCAGAAATTTAGAAAAAAGACAGATGAAAAATAATTTAGAAATAGTTAAATAGTTAACTTTTCTATTTATAAACTTTTTAACTTTAAAAGAATAAAACATTCATACCTGTCTCATATCATTTTAACTATTTTTATAATACTAATAATAAAACATGTTAGTTCAACTTATCTTTTTCTAACTGGTTATAAAAAAGTAAGTTAAAAATCTTAACAAATTAGCATATTGGTTGTGAATTATTCATATAATAGAATATAAATGAGTTGACGAGTCAATCTCTCTTTTTACTTTTAAGAGTGAATGGACTAACACTAGTAGAAAAATGACCTTTATCATCGGTTCTAAGAGATTTTTATCGTCGGGTCCCGAATTGACGTTCACTTAGAAGACATTGAAAATAATGTCAGTTAAACAATCAACATGGTGAAGATCATCATCACGTCGGTTAAGACCAGGAAACCGACGTGGAGCTTCACTTTATGACGTTAGTTGGAAGCCTACAACTGACGTGTTATAGGGCTGTTTTTTTTTTAAAAAAAAATAAAAAAAAAATTCAAAATTTTCCATAATCACTTTGATAAATCTCCAATACATACAAACAACCACAACAATTTCCAGAACTTTTTGACAAGTATAAATAGATGAAATAGTAGGCTAAAATCTAAAAAATTGAAAAAATACAAAAAATTAAAAAAATAGGGTAAATGATGGAATTTTGGAAAACAAATTGTCAAATCGCCTTCGGGGATGGTTGAGGAGCTTCATTACGCAATTTCAAGAAACTTTCATTTTTGGAGCATCTCAATCCGAGTTTTTTATCAAAAATTATGGTTATTTGAAGTTTTTTCGTCCAAAAAATTTTGAAACCCTAAATCTATGATACAAACATCCAGAAAGCATTCCAAGCATACAAAGATAAGAAAGCATACCTCTTGTAGATAGTGAAAACAAAACCAATGAACGAAAATCAACCAAACAAAATCTATCAAAACCAAAAAATACAAAAATGAAGTGAATGGAACCACAAAAGACAATGAGAGATGAGGGAGAACAACACGAGAGGGAGGAGAACACCACGTACCCGTGAAAATATGAGCAAGAAAGCGAGACAAAATGCAAGAGAGAATGCGTGAGAGAGAAAAAGGCAATGTGAGCAAAGAGAGAAACTTTGAAGCAACAGCGAGCACAAGAGCGAAAATGAGGGAGGGAGGCAAAGTGTAAAAGTAAAAACAGTGAAATTGAAAGCACCACGTCGGTTATGGGCTTCTAACCGACACGGTGCATGGCCTGAAATCCCCAATTTTAATTATGATGGCCCACCACGTCGGTTAGAAGCCCATAACCAACGTGACACAAACCTTAATTTCACCCAACTTTTTCCTCAATTTACTCATTGTGACCATGACGTCAATAGTTGCAGTCCCATAATCGACGTCATGATTAGACACACCACGTCGATTTGTAGCTCCTAACCGACGTGGTGCTCTTCCACCATTTAAAAAATTTTAAATTTTGAATTTGTGTTTTTTACTGATATAACCATGACGATTGTTTTGTTTAATCGACGTTGTGTATATATCACAACATCGGTTTTGATCTAACCGACGTTATGAATGTTGATTTATTTACAAAAATGCCTTTACATTTTTTACAATGTCGATTTTTGGTTTAAACGACATTATATTGACGACGTAGAAACCCTTTTTTTCTATTTTTATATAATAAAAACACCAATCCAATTTATCAAATTTTATGAATTATGGGTCAAGACCATTTTATCATTCCTCCATATTAAGTTTTTACAAATAATAACTCTTCTTTTATGAGATAAATGTTTTTTATGGAAGAAAATATAAATTTCACTTAGAATATAATAAATTAGTATTATTTTAATTAATTAATTTATTTTTTATAATAATATTATACATTCTGCTATGTAAAATTATTAAAAAAAAAAAAAAACTGTCCATACAGGACACGGAAAACATACTACTTTTGTATAAAAAACGTATCCTTACCAAAATCAAGAATAGTTTATACCGATATTATTGTCATAAAATATATATAAATCAAATAATAGTATAATAGAAATGTTGTGTATATCTTTTAATAGAAATACCTTTTAGTTAGAAAGGAACGTACAATAGAACACAATTAATATCTAATTAGGGCATTCTTTTTGTTTTGTTTTACTCGAGGTCACATTTTTATAGAGGGATTCTTTATAAACTTTCTTGAATTATATATATTTTTATTCTCACAGTACTCTTTTCTTTATTATTTTCATAATATTTATTGTAGTTTTCGTAATACTTTTTGAGGTAGTTATGTCGTTATATCATTTATAAAAGAATTATATTCAGTCTTATAACAGTAAAGAATTTCGAAATTTCTTTTAAATCATATTTTTATATTGTTACTTTATTTAATCATGTTTCAAATAAACTATCTCTCTAATAACAGATTCATTGAAGATATTGTTTCTTTTAAAATTTATTAAAAATAATCACCCTAGAAATGCTACTTAGTTTTTTTTTAATATTTTTATTATTAGCTTTATTAAGATGAAAAATTGGAGGGTTTTAAGCCCATTTTCTCCTTCATCTTGAGACAAAAATTGCCGAATCTCTTTTCCATGGCGCGCGAACCGAAGAGCGTTGGTGTGAAGATCCTATGGCTTTGGACTTTTGGAACCGCCGCTAGTAACCTCTCATCCCATTCTTTCTCCTTCAATTGTTTCGTCACCATTAATCACATTCCCTTCACTCATTTCTTTTTCTTACAGTCCTAGTCACCAACGCCATGCGCACCAGAATAAGAGACATGGAAGCACTCATGAACGCCGATCAACAACAGCAACACGATGCCGCTACCACTGACTCGTCTTTGGTGGACACCAATAAGGATTGATTTGCACTATTTCTGACGCGGCCTTGGATTGTGAGTGGTGGTTAAACTCGCCGAGGATAAAAGGGCACGCAACGTGTTTGTTGAATGTCCTAACTGAACTAAGTCTGAACCGCCAGCGAAATTTGGAACCCGGACACCATGGTGATGTTTTTATAGTTTATTGTTATGTCATCATTTTTTGTGATTGTGGCATGTCTTTTACACCGTAATCTCATAAATTGATCTTCCCTTGTTAATGTTGTGGGATTAGCATAACTTAATAATTTATTTAGATGCTGAAAATGTATGGCATTTGAATATTAATAAACTAAATCAAACATGTCCTAAACATGACTTTTTCGATAAGGTAAAAAAAAAAAGTGATAGTTGGTTAAGTAAGGGGATGTTTGTCAAGAGTAAATATTTTTGCAAATTTACCACAATGGTACAATTTCTCATAATATTGCCTAAAATTGGCAAAAAGAATTGTAATTAGCGAAATAGGTAAACTGTGTCAGTTATACACTTTTCAACATAAAGAAATCATGTTAATGGGGTACGATTTCACTTATACAAAGAAGAAATCATACCAAGCACACACGATTAGCGTAAAAAAGTGGAAATCGTGCAATTTTAATTAAGTGATTAAGTGAAATTGTGTTTAGCTGGAACAGTTTCTTTTGTTGTTGAAATCGTGGTATAACTAGCACAGAATATAGTTGATGTATTTACTATTGTTGCGGATTAGTAATGTCTCCAATTATAGTTAGGGTTTAACTGTGTTCGCCTGTCTTTATTGTACCTTAGATCACGAAATAGACTTTAACCAAAAAAACATTGGTGGATGCATATTACTTCTTCTGTGTTGGGCATGGAAACACATCAAATATTTGTTTCAATCTTATCCCCCATTAACAACGTAACGTTGGACATCGTTTTCCACTAGCTAAGAGGTAAACTTTTTTATATAAAATATCTTTAAACAAAAATCATATGTATTATAACTTGTTTTGCCTTAATGAACATGTATCTTGTACAAAAGGTGACTTTGTGCACCAACGCACAAATAACACCCTTTGATCAGTATAGTAGCTCTTATCCAATTAATTAGACAACTTAAAACCCAAAGAGGTTATGTTTCTTATGAAAATTCAACTCGAAATTATTGTCAATTGTTCACTAATTTGACTTTTTTTTGTTCCAATTCATTTGGACTCCTTGCACGATGGTCGATATTGCTCCATTCATAATTGGTGAGGTATCTACTATTAGTTGTGCAGTAAGACCATTGATTTGTTTCGCAAGTGTTGAATTCCACCAAATTGATCGGGTCATGCAATAATTTGGGTTTCACCAACCCATTCCAAGTGACCTATTAAATCTCAATCAGGTTCATAAAAAAAAAAACATAAGGTGCAGAACAAAACGTTATTGGCCACAATACCATGAAAGATGGATAGTAATTTGGAACGATCGATATAACCAGCTCATTGACAGAGTTAATTCACTAGTAATGGTCATTTGTATAACACGACTACATACATGCAATGGTACATTACCCACACTTTCCTCTACATTACACCTCCCAAGCAACATATTGATGACGATATAAGTTCACATATGTACACTTTTCATCATGTATTTGTTCTTGTTTAAAATTTTGCATTTCATCCTTATAATATGACATGCCAGAAGACACTAAGCCCCTCCCTCGGAGTCTAGATGTTGGGTTTTCTTCTCATACTTCACAGTTTCATGACCAGTCATTTGGTTAATCTAGTCACTTGGGTTTTATCCCCCTTCATAAACCAAATTTATGGATTATCAAGCCCATATGTCATTCCATTCACTTTTAAACTAGGTTTCATCCACAAATAACATTTTCCCTTATCAAATGTTTGTTTTTTCGCCTCCACCAAATATGTTTGCAACTTCATTCTTCACCTGTTAAATTGCATTCCACCCTTCATTGACACAGTATTATCAGCCAACATTGACTATGCAATAGTCGCATATTGAACATCACAATAATGATAACAAGGATAATGATGATTCAGTACCACCTTTGTCGTAGGAAAGAAGACCTATAAGAGAAAGAAGAAGACCACATTCTAGGACGTCATCACATAAATATTTTTTTTTATTGTAATTGTATATTTACAAATTTTTATGTTTTACTGTTGACCTTGTGTATTTTGTATTTCTCAATTTTAAATATAATTACAACTCAAATTTAAATATATACACCATATCCTACAATTTCATAACTTAACATATATCAACTCAACTAAAATAATGTACACTAATCAATTATAAATCCTAAATTTTACAGTGATTGACTCTAAGATAATTCAAACCAACTACACATAAATCAGTTACAGATATAGTAAATATTATAAATTTAACAAATATTTTTTCTAAAATAATATCTTTTGATATAATACAAATGTATAAGTGACATTTTCAATTGAAGTAATAATATTGAAACTTAATATAAGTCATTATGAAGAAAACTCGTCATTTGATGTCAATAATCACTACATAACTTAGAGGTGTCAATACACAATAACTGAATTAAGAACAACAAAATCTTGTCATGCTCACCATCTTAACAACAAAGAAATTGTGTTAGGTGAACAAAATTTCACTTAATTAAACTTATGAGTGTTCATGATTTTCACTTTTCATGTCAATCTATCTACACAATTTTTATTTAAACAAAATGAAATCATCTCTAATTAATACGATTTTTTTATATTGAAATTGTATCTAACTTACATTCTCATTTTGTTAAATTTTTTTTCTACCCATTATTCACAATACCGCGAAAAATTAAATTATTGTAAGAAATTTACCAAAATTTTGATAAAAGAAAATTATGATAGTTGAGAGTTATATGGTTACGAGAGGACTAAAATGTATTTGATTTGTAAAAAGTATTATCTGAAAATTTCCTAAAATTTATTGAAAATAGAGAGTAATATGTTATTTCTTTATTGAATTTTTAAATTATTACTACATTAAATTATTTAATAGAGTATTATAATTGTTTTTAGTAAATTTTTTATTTAAACGAAGTAAAAGTTAGATTTTCATCTCTTCTTGATAATGTTTTTTTGTGAAACTTAATTAAAAATCATTTTTGGAAACCTGATTCTTTTGACTATTATTTTTTAATAGGTAAATTAAACATGGGAAGTACTTGCTTAACATTATATCCGTGCGAACTAAAAATTTCTCAGCTTTCTAATACCTCCTCAGTTAATTGCGATTATATAGAAATGTACTACTTTTAAATTTAAATAAAAATTTTCAAAAAAATATTGTCTTGACCATATCAATGTTATAATATAAATATTTTAATTCAAATTAGTGAGTTTTGATTTTGATCTTTATTAAAAAAATGTTTTTTCATCTTTATAAAATTTGAAATCATGTAGTCCTTTATAATATGTTTGAATTATTGTTGTGTTTATATAAAATAATTTTATTTTTTTATGCTCAAAAATATTAAATAATGTTTTAGCTCTTAATATTCATTTTATGATTAAATAGTGAATAGATGTGTACATTTTTATTATGATAATAATAATAAGAAATAATTAAAAAATAATAATAAAATTAATTAAAAAATATTACGAAAATATATATTGAAGTTATAAAAATTGTATACATAAAAATCAATATTAAAAATAAATGTTTTTAGTAATTTTAATAGAAACCCGTTTAATTTTTCATTAAAATTAAAATTAAAATTGTAATAAAAAAACTATAAAAATAGTTATAAAATATTTTTAATTTTTACTAGTGGTTATAATTATAGAATAAAAATACTTTCAAACCGCTCATCATGAATATTCTTTTTAAATATAGAGTCTAAAATGTTGGTTAACTAATATAAAGAAGCAAAAGGTTAATAGAGTTACATAATCAAATCACATTATTAATTGTTATATGTGAATAACAATCATTTCTGGATTTGTAGAGCTCTTTCAGTCAAATAAAGGCAGCTATTATATTACAATGCTAGCATAGGTTATTTAGAATGGTCATTTTTTTAATACATAAGTAATTAATTAATATCATACATTATTGGAAATTAAAAATAACAATTTTCAATTTTAAAGGGATAAAAATAAATTTTTAATCTTAAGATGAATAATAAAAGCTAAAAGTAATGATTTAAAATTTTGACAAACAAAAGTACATAGAAATTAAAACCAAAATTGACACTATTTGTGAAAGTTAAAAACAATTATTTCATATTTTATAAAAATAAAATCAAAAGTTATTAATTATATAAAACTAAAATACTCAATATAATTCATTAAAAGAAATATAATAAAACAATTTAAATTTATAGAACTAAATAACTACATGTAGAAAGAGATCCAAAAATGTGGTTTTATCTCTCCTTATTTCTTATCCATCATCATCCACCTTATATACCCAACCAACCCATTTTCCATTTTCCATTTTCCAGCGAACCTGTGTGTGGCCTTTATCTTTCCACCACTTCACTTCCCATGGCTGCAGCTTCAATGTGTATGAGCTTCAACCTCGCAACAGCATTCAAGGGCCTCTCCTTATCTTCTTCCTCTTCCTTCTTCGCCGGAGCTTCTCTCCGCGCGGGCCCCGCCTCCGTCGTCTGCCTCCCACGGCGCCGCCCCCTCATCATCGAGAACGCGCACAAGAAGGGAGCGGGAAGCACCAAGAACGGCCGTGACTCGCAGAGCAAGCGCCTTGGCGTCAAGATTTACGGCGACCAGGTCGCCAAGCCCGGCTCCATCATCGTTCGCCAGCGCGGAACCAAGGTGCCTCCCTTACCATTTTCTCTTGTACTTTTCGGTGAATTCCAGTTGTAGGAAGCCATTATTCACGTTAGTGAAGAGAGTTCGTGTTGGAGTTGGTAATCTGATTGGAGAACATTAGAAAAACACCTAAGCAATTGTGCTTAAGTTTTGTCTTTCCATATTAGGCGCTGAATCTAATGTGCTTTTTGGTGTATGTCTTGAAAATTTTCGCTGGTAATATGTGCAATAAAGGTGGATGTTAGCTATTAATTAAGGTAAGGTTATAATTTTAGTTGGAGAAGAACATAATGTATTGCGCTTGAGATTTGTTTGTGGTTGGAAGAAGTAGGAGTGATAGTCTCAATTGTTGACGGAGTAACAGTTTGGTGTGGTCTTCTGTTTTGATTTTCAATGGTGAATTGATGGTTTTTGGAAGGTGGTGGATTATGGATAAGCTTGTCTTGCTTTTGTGATTTGTTGATTCAATGCTTTATTGAAGTTGTTAAATAGTTTATTACTGAATTGATGCCTGGAATAAAAATTTACATCAGTTTGCATTGGCAACCACAAGATAATCAATGTTTAGTGCACTGTTCTGTGGCTAGAAAATGAATACAAAAAGAGCAAACAATGGAGGGTCTTCTGACCAGCTGAGTTGCCTTGTGCAATTAACAATATTGCAGTAGTTTCCTCTGATGATTGTTTACTATAGTAGAGCTTTTACGTAAGTTCTATAACACTTTATAGACTGGAAGAACTTCCTGAAGTCAGTTTTATGTTTAGTGTTATAATGGTATTGATGGTGTAATGGGAATCTTATAGTTACAAATGTAGTCTATAGTCAATCTATTCAGTAGCAGAGCTAGAGGACAATTGTATTTTGGGGGAGGTCATGCTTGAGAAGTGAAAAACAATAAAAAAAGCATCTTTATTAATTCTTAAATCCTTGCAAAAGGTAAGTAAATGACGCCTTCGACATAACTTGCTAGACCCAAAATCTATTATACCTTTGTTACTACAGTTTTCTGTACATGCTGTCTAATACAAGCGCCATTCTCATTGTTTCCATCATCTAATTATTTTTCTCTGCAAACCTTGAAGTTTCATGCAGGAAAGAATGTGGGGCTTGGCAAAGACTATACTATCTTCTCCTTGATTGATGGAGTGGTAAAATTTGAGAAATATGGACCTGACAGGAAAAAGGTGAAATAATTTTTTACAACTAGATGATGATATGTGTCCTATAATCCTAGAGAATACAAATTAATGAGCTATGCAACATGTATTACTACAGGTAAGTGTTTATCCTCGAGAAGTACAACCTGAGAACCCCAACAGCTATAGAGCAAGGAAGAGAGAGTTCTTCAGGATGAAGCGTGAACGCAAGAAAGCTAGACAGGATGGAGCAGTACTTCCACCCCAGCTTGTTCTGGCTTCTGCTGATGATGCATCAATCACTAATCCAATGTGCTGATTCTGATTAGATTACTTTACTGTGTAAAATACCCGTCTCAATTTTTTGTGCTTTTGTGTATCTCTAAACCTTGTAAAATTTTATTAAGTTTTGTTAAAGTATCGAAGTACCAAGATGACTGTCCTTGTATTCTGGGCAGGAAAATTGAATTCGTGCTCAAAATGCATCATTAGTGTTCTAAATCAATACCCTCTTTTACTTATTCTATAATTTTTTTATTTGATGAATGAGAGAAGTCTTCTGCTTGATAAGTTAACGTATTCAAAACATTTAGTCATCACTTGTCATCTCAATCGTAACATTGCTTGATGAATTGTATAGCATGAGAACTTGGTTTGTAGTATTTAGAATACAATTCGCATGCCGGTTGCACTCTGTTATTATTGTGGCATACCAGTCAGAGTCATGGTAATTCAATTGTATGGGTGAATCAGTTCAGTGCATCCTAAAATCCATGCCTAATGTAACCAACAGTTTTATGGAGTTTCTTATTAGGTGTTGTATTCACCCTTCCGAAATGTGAAAATGAATTAGCGTCAGGATAATATAGGAGTACGCTCTAATGAGATTCATTGTAATTGATTGGAAAAATAATCGGTGCCTCATCAAACAAATGAACTTCGAAGGTAACCCAATCCAATTCAACTGAGCATGACATGATATGAAATAAATTTCAGTGTATTTATCTATCTACCCGTACTTTGTATTATATTTAATGAATTGAGTATACATGTAAATACTAAAAAAATCCAAATGTATGGTTGCAAATGAGGAGACTTGTGTAACTCGGATTTTGCCAGAGGAATGAAGTTTTTTTTTTTTTTTATTTATAGTGTGGATTTATGCTGATGTGAATGTAAATGCAGACATACCCAATCCTAATGATAATACCATTTACTCTTTCTGGTGTTTTAATGAAGTCATCAAGAAAAACGTCATCGTACTTATGATCAATTGGATGGGTAGGATTGCAAATAAAAAATCAGTAAAATTAAACCCTACTCTTTAGTAAATGTAAATTCTTCAATGTGAATTATTAATCAATTACAAAAGTGAATATAAACTGATTTTTATATGATGTAGGGCAAAAGGACAAATTTGGATATACATTTTCCTAGAACATAATCCAAACAAACCCATGTTTAGTCGTGGATTGAAGGATAATTAAGAATATGATGACAATAGATTTGGAATATTTGATGAACCTGCTCTTTCACTTTAAAACAGCTAAATCACACAAGGCTTAGCTGGGCAAGTAAATGATAAATTTACATTTGCCATAGCTGATAGAGTTGACTAAGCAGAACAATGGGGACCCTTGGTCCCTTGGTGGGTTGCATGGAGCATAAATTGAACTTGAAGTGTACTGTGGCCTTTACATTATTTGAACGAGATTTTTCACATTATTTGAATGTTAGCTGAAAATCCTTGTGATAGAAATCATGATTGCAATGTCTTAAACTTAGTAAAGTAACATACAATGAAATACCATCAATTTCTAAAAACTTTGAGTGAGTGATTTACATTGGTGAAGCCTCCATCAACCATGAGATTGTCTCCACTTATATATCTTGCATCATCACTTGCAAGGAATAGCACAGCATTAGCCACATCGTGAGTAGTTAACTCTACCCCCTGCAAGTTTGCATTTTTCCCAATAAAATCACGAAAACCAGCCAAGGCATCCTCAGTTCTTTCATCCTCAGGAAAATGGGCCACAGACAAAGCTGTTGGAACACCATAAGGTGACACACAATTCACCCTTATGCCATGTTTTCCCAATTCAGCTGCAACATTCCTTGTCAGCCCCAGTACAGCATGTTTGGAACCTGTGTATGCATGTGGTCCGAGGCCACCTATGACACTTGCTACACTGCCTACAGAAACAATTGAGCCCTTCTTCTTTGGGATCATAATTCTAGCAGCATGTTTCATCCCGTGGAACACTCCCTTCACATTTACACTGAACACCTTGTCAAATTCTGATAAGTCTGCATTGCGGATGTCAGGAGAAGGTGATCCAGAAGTTCCAGCATTGTTGACTATGATGTCCAGTGTGCCAAATCTATCCACCGTGAAGTCCACTGCATTGGAGACATCTTCCTCCACAGTAACATCACCATGGAAAAGAACAACATTTGCTTCATCACCAAGGGATTCCAACACCTGCTTTCCGAGGTTGACTTGCACATCAACTATACAAATTTTAGCACCATGAGTGTGGAAGAGACGCACAATGCTTTCTCCAATTCCATCTGCCCCACCTGTAACCAATGCCACTTTGCCTAATAACCTGAGAGAAAGAGACCATAGAGAACTTGGAAGTTCAGAAGATAATTTGATTTTTATAATCCAAATCTGTCGTGATATTTTTATAAAATGTACTGCAAGTATAATGTAGGTAAACCTTAGAACAGTTATTCAAAATTTACTCATGTGTATTTGTTGGTTTCTAAATAACTCAATATATAACATAACATTATGTTCTTACAGTGTTGTTACGGAGGTTGAGAACAAGATTTCAAGGTGTCAACTATGATGGTCTTTCTACGAATCTCTAATCTCTAGTAGCTGGGACAATGGGAAAATACTTGCCAAAGGTAATCTGATGCTCTCGTTAGTGTTTGCTTATCAGAATTTTTCCTAGCGTGTCTTAGAATTGATCTCCAAAATCTCCTAATTTCACGCACTGTTCACTATTTATACCCTCTTTCCTAATGACACTTTTCATTTGTCTTATGCTATCAGGAAGACGTATAGCCTCTTCTATCAAAGAGAGATACGATAGGTGTTTTGCACTATGTATCAGAGAGAAGACGTGCAGTCTCTTCTGCATAAGGTACGTCTCTTCTGTATAAGGTATGATTGTTTTTCTGCACTATGTGTCGGCAAGACGTGCAGTCTCTTCTACATAAAGTATGATTATTGTTCTGCACTATATGTCAAAGGAAAAATGTGTGGACTCTTCTTTGTTAGAGGGAGTGGGGATGCTGTTTGTTGGTGCTGGCTGGGTACTTGTGGCCTGGGTACTTGTCGGCCTGGGTTATTGTGGGTCCGGCCACTTATCAGCTTGGGTACTTGTCGACTTGGGTTCTTGTGGGTCTGGGTACTTATCAACTTGGGTACTTGTTGGCCTGGGTTCTCTCTGTAATGAGCTTTGTGAATACATGTTATCGGTCATGCTCCTTATTGGTCGTATAGTACACAAGTCTTCCAAGCTTGAGTAGTTGTTAAACTATGAGGAGCTCAATGGCGTTGTCGGCCCCACTCTTTGATGTCCGTATAGTGAATGTTGTCGGTAATGCCCTTTGGTGGCTCCATAGTACACATTCAAATATAATAAGTGGTTTGGTTGGATAATATTGTTCTAAAATGGATAACTCCATTTTCCATATTAAAATATGTAAATTGTAAAGCAAATAACAAAATGACTCATACCACTCATTTAATGGCACTAGCTTAAATTTCTCATAAAAATAAATATGGTACAATAAGAACTAAAGATTGATTAATCTCTTTTTGTTTCCAATGTCATCTACCAAATAGATACTACATCATATGTAGAAAAGGATTTGTTAGGATACAATTGCAAAAATTGGAGAATACGAGATTGCAGAGTGAGTTTTATAAGGCTGTAGACTCTTCAACTACAGCAACTAGCTTTTGTTGCGTGGTTCTCCAAAGATTTTAATCAACTAGTATCAGATCCTCTAATTGTGTAAGGATACAATAACAGTCTACCATACAAGATTATTAGAAAAATATAAACAAGGAAACCATCAATTTGTTTTGCTATCCACTTTGTTAACCTGTCACAATACATACTCAGGCTCAAAAATGGAAAAACTACACAAATTATGGGACTGAATTCGACTTCTAAGTTGTGTATAGTGAAAATTATTTTGGAAACTGGCTGTGTATATAAACCTAACTATACATACCCTCACATGTTAAGGTACTATCTTTTTCCATTCTTATAACCCTGCACAACATGGCCACATAAGCAAATTATCAGAGACTAGTGAAAAAATCCTCCAATGTTAGTATGATACAAAATCCACATTCAACTAAATCTGAACATCAGAGTTGTCAAACACCTTTAGAAGAAAAACGAGAGAACCATGAGAATACATGGAAACAAGCCTAAAGCTTAAATCCATTTGAACTGTGGACTTTGGTTAAGTTAATCTAATTCATTTTTTTAGTAAGAAATTTTATAATTTGGGATGAGTTATGTAAGTAGATTCTTTAAATATATTTTGCTCTTATTTTTTATATTTATTACATGACAATAAAAATGAATTGACTCCACTCACTATTTACAGTATTATAATCAGATTATTTACCTATTCCACTAAATATAATCAGATTATTTATCTATTTCACTAAATATTAATTCATAACTAGAAGGTCATACTATAAAGATAATAAAAATCAAAATCAAAATGTCAAATTATATAATTAAATAAATAAATTAATTAACCATCCAAGAGAGAAAGAGAGAGCTAAAGAAGTAAAGCCTGCAGCAGCAACAGGGTTCCAAAACCACAAACATATGTGAGTTGAAGAGTGAGGAAGCAAAGTTAGCATAAGAAATATGTATTACCTTGGAGTTGGAGAGGAAGCAAGAACAATACCTGAAGTGGACATGGCTATCTACTTTCTCTGTGTTTCACCTCCTACAATTTATGAAGACACACAAAACTAATCATTAGGATCAGAAACGTTGCCAAACAAAACATTTCTTCTTCTGTACATCTGTTTAAACTGATAGTGACTGAAACTAGAAACAAAAGTTAGGCAAAAGCACCAACAGATACATTTTTTTTCGTTTTTTATTATTAAATAAGTACTAATTTTTATTTTATTTTTATAAAAATGGATAAATCATAATACAGAGTTACTACGTTTTTTACTTAAAGTTCAGTTCAATTTTGTGTTTGCCCAAATTCATATTACGGTGACCGGACTTCTTTATTTGAAATTGTATCTCTCTAACATAATTTATCTATTTTCATAAAAAGAAAAGTTTTACACTAATTAAATAAAAATAAATAAAAATTATACTGATTTTACATAAAAGTTAAGTAGAGAGAACTAGTCAAAATCGATAAAAAATCATGGTACTATTTTTTTAGAGTTATTTTTCTTCTCCAACTCCTAGCAAAAGTCCTATCTTAATATTCAGAAATTCTCTTTCATCTTTTGAACCAAACCAAACTTTTTTTTTTTTTTGAATTTCACTTGCCTTGTATGATATTATTTAAATATTGCTCGTACCTCTATACTTTAAAAATAGAAATTGATATCTATTGTATTTTAATAAAATAACATTTTTAGATAAACATTCATAACTTTTTGTTACGTGTTTAACAGGTCTTGCTTAGCTTTTTTTTTTTTTTTTTTTTTTTTTTTTTTTTTTTTTTTTTCCTTTTTTTTTTTATTTTGTTAAAAAATTAGACTTTTTTTTTTTTTTATTGT
>Ga0099824_1001870_pt1 | contig 30421 bp, 10 predicted proteins | sample SiratrowhiteBW_FD_76837 | JGI IMG/M metagenome (GOLD analysis project Ga0099824, IMG submission 76837) | Root nodule microbial communities of legume samples collected from California, USA - Siratro white BW | ecosystem: Host-associated > Plants > Roots > Nodule | place: USA: California... | reverse complement strand
ATATATATATATATATATATATATATATATATATATGGGATAATGAGAGGGGAGTGGTTGGAGAAAGAGCAAAACTAAAATAAATAAAGGCACTCCTGATTTAAATTTTTTGTTGGTTCACTTTAAAGTATAATTGGTGATTGAAATATGAAAAGTGGAAGTTGGTCTTTGGAAAATTAATTTCACTTGAAACCATTGCTGAAAGGTTGTAGTGGTGGGAAAAGACCAATAAGAAAGCAAAGACTTTTTGGGGGCAAATTGCGATGTACATTACTTCAGTTTGACTGTTTACACAGGAAGCTCATCATCCGACCAAGGACGAGGCTTCGATTGCACTGTGTTTTCTTTTGGGACAACAATTTACTGTATATAAAACTTTTGGTTATAAATTGTGTTGGATTTTAACGTGCGAGTGTCAGAGCCTGTACAATTCTGATTAGTTACAAACTAGTGGGTAACTATTTTAGGTACTATTTCAAATGCAGTAAGGAACAAAGCGATTGTGGGCTTTTTTTCACGCATCATTCTCTGTGTATTATTAAAATTAAATAAAATATGTGATTGAAGTTCAAACAATGTCAGCACATTGTTTCAATAAAATAAAAAACTCAATGGATGTACGTCTCCTCACGTCTTTAATGAATAAGAAAAAACTCTCCAGAACACCAAAATATGAATCTTACCAAACAAACCTACCTACCATGAATATAATAAAATACTAGTTTTTTGTTCTCATGAAAATGGTGTAATTTTATCAAGAATTTATTAGAATGTAAAAAAAAATAAGTACACTTTTTGTAAGTTGAGTTTGATCCTAAAAATTTGCTTAAAGTGTACAATTTCTGATGATGAAAATCTTCTTTAATTGATATTTTGGTTGAGAAACACAATTTTAGTATAAAATGCTTTATGTAAGTCTTTAACGAAGATCACAGGTTCGCGGCAAAGTGTGAAGATATTTAAGTATTGTTCTATATGCACGATTTTTGAGTAAGTTTTGTGGGTTTTCTGATTATTTAAGATTAATAAAAAATATATTAATATATATAATGAATGAAATTTTGTGAATGAGTAAAATTTATATAGAAAATATAATATATAAATTTAAAAACTATTAACAAAATTTGTAAGAAATAATTAGTTGATAAATTTAAGAATTAATAAAATTATTGTTTTTTACTTGTGAAATTAATGAAAAATAAAATTATTAAGAAAAATATTTAAAAAATTATTAATTGAGTTATGTAATTTTTTAAATTGTAATAATTTTTTTTTTGACAAATTGTATAATATGTACTAAACTATTAATTTTAATTATTTGAGTAATTTATTAATAATATATATGCGAAGAGAAGTTTTCAGATTTTTTTCTGGTTTTAGAAGTTATTTAATAATAAAATAGTTTTGTTTATATATATGTGTTAAGGTTGAGTTTTTTTTTAATGTGTAATTTGGTTCCATAATGTGTTTATTTAGTTATCACTTTCGTACACGACTTATTAAAGTTTTTATTTTATTTTATATGGATGACTTTTGTGCGCTTATACTTTTACACTAAACTCATGAATGTTCTGCACTAACGACTTTTTTTTATTAAACTTATATTCATTTGTAAGACGATTTCTTTCTTATTAATGCATCAGTGTTATTCATCCACAATTTGAGTTAAAGTTATTTTTAAGATTAAAAGTCATGCAACTTATACATTAATTTCTTTATTTAAAGTCGTTCCATTCAAACACAACTTATCAAAAAAATATATATATAATTTTAAAAAAGATTATTGTAATAAGTATTAATTAAAATTGCACCAATTTTGTGAAAAAACTAAATAATTGTGTATTGTGTTTGATTGGAAGGAGAGGTGAAAAGAAATCAAACAAAAAAGAAGATAAAATAAATAGAATAAAAAGTAAAAACTATTTGAATTAAAAAAATTGTATAGATTAAAGATAAATAAAAAATAAACGTGTAAAAAGTTGTATGTGATTATAATTGGTTTAAAATAACAAAATATATTTTGCAATTATTTTAAGTGATTACTAAAGTACTCTGAATTAAAACGTTATGAAAATTCAATTATAAATAAAATTGTATTTCGAATTATATATGAGTTCTTATCGAATATCGAAGTGGTATTTAAACGAGGTTGACTGAAGTCGACTTGATTTGAATTCAAAAACTGATTGATCCGAGTTATGATAGCTCTTTAAATCGAATGATGATCCAAGTTGTGATAGTTCTTTAAATCGAGTGAGGAGGTCTACCTGCATAAGATACCCCGACACTCAAATGAGTATGAAGTAGATGAGAGGAGTGAGGTGAAAAGTATGTGAATGTGAAAGTTGAGTAAAATAGTGAGTGATATTTTTTGTGATAAACATTATATATATAAGTTATCGAGCTATTGCTGAGATTTAGAAAAAGTTTGGTATACTAACCCTTAAATATTAGGCATGATCATAACTGATCCGTAAATATCGAGTGGTGATGGCACAATATATTTATTTTAACCGAAACAAAGATATAAAAATATAGTTAATTATGTCATTAAAAATCATGTTAATTTGATGACTGTTAACTTATATAATTGACTATATATCATATATAATTAATTATGTAAGTTTATATTATAACAAAGGACTAAAGATAAATCTATATAATCAGTCGTGCTTTTTGCATATAATTAGTTATGAACTATAAAATTATTGATAAAACTATATAAAAAAAAAAATCAAAGAAATTCTTAACTCATAGTGTATCTTTCTTGGTCTTTCTTCACATATCGGAAGATAACATAAAAAAACTACCCAATTGTTTTCAGATCAGTATAAACAAACAAAATCACATATGGCAAGATCTATGCTTCTCTAGCTCCAAATGAAGATAAGTACACTGAGGCTAACTATCATATCTACGAAAGTTTTGTGGTCGTGCGAAAATATAATAGATCCTTCTATACATTTAAAATTTAAATATTAAATTCGTAGTTTTAATCTATAACTTATATTATAATTAAAATTATATAAAATAGTTATATTTAAATATGATCTCTATATTCTAATATACAGTAAATGAAATCATCATAAAAATTATTGAAGCTTAATTTAATAATGAAGGTAAAATAATGTAGATTAACAATGATAGATAGTTTATAAAAATAAATAAAAAATAAAGAGAATTTAAAATAATAGAGATAGCTTTTTCTTTGATTAAAAATATATACATATTTAACCACAAATAAACATTATAAGCGTAAATTTAAAGAGTTAAAAAACCAAATCTAGTAATAAATTTGTTAGGATAATATAATAATTACCAATTAACAGCTGAGGTTTTTTTTTATATTTTTAATTAATAGAATAATTGCGAATTATTTATATAGATATATGTATTAATAGAAAGTAGAAAGTTGGTGGGGGCAATGCCCCGTCAAAGGTGGATCCGTCGTCATGGCTAGTATTGTCTTTTCCTCCACCCTTTTCTTTTAATATTTACCTTCTTATCTCAATCTTTTGGATCCACAAGGAGGAAAGGTCTAGGTTGCTTCTCAATCTCAATCTTTTATTATTCACTAACTATATCAATAAAAATTAAAAACAAGTATTAACTCTAATAACTTATAATTTGAAAGCATTGTTAAATTTATATCTAGTAATAATTGGATAATTATTTCTCTCCTCCACTATTATCATAGAAAAAAAAACAAAATTTTAGTTTACCAAAAAAAGAACTCTACCAATTCAATCAGTGAATATATCTCCACTAATATTTCACAATAATATCCTTAATATTTCTCAGTCAAAAGTTGAAGGTTTAGGATATTATTCACAATAAGCAACTTTATATTGTAAAAGAATTTTGAAAATTCAAATAGAAAAATAGATACTTTTGAATACATACATTGAAGAATTAAAAAAAATATCTCAAAAGTTATAAGAAATATTTAAAAATAAAAAATAAAATAAAATATACTTTTTAAATACTTATATGGGAGTATTCGAAGAGTGTACGCAATATGATATAAATACTTATATGTTTGATCCATATAAACTCTGCTGCTATTATTTGTTTGTCTACTTGCATATGGCAAAATAATAAATATTATGTTGTCTCTTCAGGCGTGCACATTGGGAACAAATTTAATGTAGTCTTATGATTTTCATTATCTGTTTAATTATTGCCCAAGGAGTGGTAATACTGTGAAATGAACCCATACTCCAATATCCATTATTATCATTTACAAAATGATGCTTGGAATAAAAAAAAAGGTGATCTTAAGGGAAATATTTAAATAATTTCTTACACGCCCTTTGTATTATTGAATGAGTTTACTTAGATCTCATTAAGAAAAGGACCAGGCTCATATGGTTAAGTTTGACTCACATAAATTATTTAATAATAAATTTAATATCCTAGAAAACGTGTCTATATAATAATTCCGTGGCTTAGATTTAAAGAGTAAGTTTAAGTATAAGCAGTCACAATTTGTTTCATTTTATGACAGCAATGGACATAAATAATTACTTTTTAATTAAACTTATTTATCTGTTATTTATGATGAAATTGGTGCATGATAATCTTCAGAGTGATGTATTTGTTTTCACTTTGTGCAGAGCTCATTTTGATAGAGGTGGGGAATTCTGTGAAAGATATGTTGAAATAGAATTTAAGGTAGTGGTATTTAAAATTTAATAATGTTGTTACTTTTCTTAATTTTAATAAGAATATTATTGATCGGTGTATTTATTTGAGTTTAGTGAGAACAAAGTCATTATTAATATTTTTGTATATTGATGATATTCTTTTGCCTAGTACTAGTAATGATGTTAATTTCTTAAGAGACTAATCAAATATTAACGACTTATATTTTGATATGAAAGATTTTGAAAATAGCTCTTTTATTTTGAGTATTGATGACATTTCACGTCTTAGTACAATTGTTATAGTTTGTCACGTTAATAATAAAGTAAAACTAATACACTATAATTTTACCCTTACTGTGTTTGTTTTGTTTGTTTTCCGCATTCATTTTTAGATTGTTGATGACTAATAATTTGGGAATGTTATGATTGTTTGATTTAGCGGATTTGATACAAATTAGGAGCAATTAAAAAAAAAAAGAAAAACTGAAATTTTGATCTCTCTCAATAACTGAAAAAGACAAAATTAGCCTTAATTTAACATGTATAATATTAAATTTTACAAACATAATCAATTCTAAACAAATTAAATAATTATATATTAGTTTTGTATAGTTAATCAAATTTACAAAATAATTAATCAATTATACTGTTTATATTTTTAATACAAATTTTTTAAAAATATTTGAAATTACAATTTTAATCTATATTAGCTTTAAATAATTATTATAAATATAAAATATAATTAATTATATATTATTACACAATAAATATATTTATATATAATAAATTATATATATAACCAATTATATATATAATTAATTATCTCATATGAATAATCAATATATATATATATATATATATAATTGATTACATAATATATTAATTTATTATATAATATAATAGTAAACAATATTAAAAATAAAAATAGTAAATATTAGTTAAATTTTATAATAAAAATAATAAATAACATTATTGATAAAATAAATATTAATAATATAAATATATTTTGATTTAGTGAAAATGAAAATTATTTAGAAAAGGAATTATTTAATAGTAATTTTATTTTATAAAATAAAAATATTACTTAAATTTAATATATAAATTATTTAAAAAAATTAATTTTATAATTTCATATTTTAAAAATTAATTATATTTAATAAATTAATTAAATTTTATTATAAATTAAGTTTTAATTTGAAAATAATTACATAATTTAATATTTTTTATAAATTTTTAAAAATAAATTATCAATTATATCAAATAAATGAATTATATTTTATTTTAATTATTTTTAATCGTAAGAATAAATTTATAATTTTACAATTTTATATATTAAAAAATTAAAATATTTATCATATCTATTACATGGTTCACAAATTTTTTACTCAAATCTTAAAATCTTTTTCTTAATTCAAATAACCTAACTTTTCACACACTTTTATCTTAAATCAACTCAAATCCAGTCTCTCTAATCTCCTCCTCAATCTAAACAAAGCCTTAATCTTTATTACAAAATTCAAATTAATTAGTGTTTACAATTTTCAATAAAATTATTTTTTTCATTCTAAATAAATTAGATCAATTTTTATATTTGAAACACATAAAATAATGTTTGTAGGAAGAGAATAAAGTATTTAACGAAAACATTAATAAACAATACATGTATTAAATAACATCTTTGTCATAAATTTGTAAACTTTGCATAAATCTTGATAAAAAAAATTGTTTTAGTTTTAACTATAAAACTTAAGGTTTAATAAAGATATTTTTTAAATAAATGAATAATAAAAAAATTATAAATAAAATATAAGTATTTGTTCTTTATTTTATTGTCTTCCTAAATGTGTGTTTCTCTCAATTTGTTCAGGCTTTAAAAACAATTTAAAATTGTGTCTCCATGTGTCGGGAGGTTTACGGTAGTCATGAAAAGGTACAGGTACAAATAAAGCAACTCTGACCATACTTTATTCTTGAAAAGAAAAATATATCTGATCACATGCCTAATAATATATAGATGAAATGATCATAACCAAAAGTGATATAGAAGAAATTGCACAACTGAATAATAACTTGTTAAAAAAATTTGAAATGAAGGACTTAGGTGGACTAAAATACTTATTGGGAATAGAGATTCTTCGCTACAACAAAGGGATCTTTATTTCCCAAAGAAAGTACATCATGAATTTACTTGCAGAAACAAGAATGGTTGATTGTAAACCAGTAGATACTCCTATGTAAGTTAACCATGGTTTAAAGTTTGAAGAAGGAGCTAATCTGACGGATAAAGAGAGGTATCAACGGTTAGTTGGGAAATTGATTTATCTGTCACACACTCGACCAGATATAGTAGCATATGCAGTAGGGGTATAATAAGCCAATTTATGCATCAACCTCAAGAGGATCATATGGAAACTGCCATAAGGATTGTCCGAAACTTGAAGGGGACACCCCAAAAGCATGGACACTTAAACATTGAAGCTTATACTGATGTTGATTGGGCTGGTACTGCAAATGACAAGAGATTTACATCAGGCTATTTTACTCTTGTGAGAGGTAACTTGGTGACATGGAGGAGTAAGAAGCACAAAGTGGTTGCTCTTTCAAGTACTGAGGCTGAATTCCGAAAAATTGGCAAAGGTATAACTCGGAAGTCTTATGGATCAAAAAGTTGATAACCAAGATTGGTTGTCCACCACAACTACCAAGTCAGTTAAAGTGTGATAATAAGACAACAATAAGTATATCAGAGAATCTTGTATAACATGACAGAGCCAAGCACATTGAAGTGAACAAACACTTCATAAAGAAGAAGATTGAGGATAACAATATTGACCTTCCGTTTGTAAGGTCAGAAGACTAGTTGACAAACATTCTCACTAAAGCTATTATAGGCAGAACATTTACCTGTGTCATGAGCAAGCTAAGCATTGCTGATTCCACTTCTCACCTTGAGAGAGAGTGTTAAAATATTATTATCAGATAAACAAATTATGAGAAATAATTAAGAAAATATTAAAAAAATAAATCAGTAAGAATATCAGAGATAATCAAGAAAATATAGGAGAATCTTAATATAATATCAGAGAATATTCAAATATATTTGTTTAGAATAATTTTTATATTTAGTTTTCTAAAACTTTATATTAAGCGAGTCAAAAAATAAAACATTAAAAAAAAATCTTTTCAAAAAAATAGAACATTCAAGAATTTTCTTTTTTCATATTATGATGTTCTTTGTTATTAGTTACTTGTCTAATATTTCCTAATTGTAAGAATATCATGATAATTATTATGCTTTCTTTTTAAGATAATAATTTTATATTTAAAAACGATTACTCCAGATCTTAATATTTTAACCACGCCAAAAATATGAATATTCTAATAAATAAATAAAATATAAACAACAACATCTCACAAAATAATTTACGCTGATTCAATATTCGGTGTCGCCTATTTGAGATATTTCTTATACATAATTTTTATCCTCTATGATTTTTGCGTATATGTTGTCTATTAGGTATAAGTAATGATACGTTATTATATATTATTTTATCCACAAATGTATTGCACTCTGTCATGCACCAGATAAAGATGCGAGATCATCGATTACAAAAGTCACATAAGTAAGTTAAAATTTGTGTCAAACAACTTTAACACTGAAGTGAAATTTGGTAGGAATTCTTAAATCTAACGTGACATTATTATAGGACAGAGACAAACAATTAAGAATCCATTCCAAAAGTCGCGAGATGCTCCAAATTGTTTGGTTCTGGTTTGTTGTATTTTCACAAGTGTCAAATCCTTCCTTCTTTTTCCACTAAATCTGAACGCAAAATTTACACATGGTGTATGTGATGAACCCTCAAAAAGACAAGAGTATAATCATCCGAATAAACTCATCATATTTAAAACTAATTCAATGGTTCAATATCAAAAACGTATAAATATAACTATATTACAGAATCACTGAATTTCATTTTCTACTCACTAAATATTTATTACATACTCAAATAACATTAAAAAAAAAAAACATGATTGCCCCCACTTGGCTTCTGTTTTGGCACCGTATGATGCTTTAAAACACAGTTTAACCTAGCCCTCAACACCACAAACTCTCGTACACACACAACAACTAACACCGAAAAACGTAGTCATTGCAAATCATGGCACATGATAGCCTCACAAATAATGTCCACTACAAAACCCTTCAATTATTAGTCTTGTGCTTTCCACACCCTTTTCTTGTAATCTAAGTTTTTTCTCCTTTTTCTTTTCATTCTGTCAATTTATACCCTCTGCAGAAACTCCCACCTCACCTGAGAGGTGAGAAGAAGAAAAGATGACCTCAGTCTGCATATCGAACTGCCTCAACGATGCACGTGACCCACGTGTCCCGGTGAGGGCAACCTACGTGAACCTCTACAAGTGGCCGGAATCGGATGCTGAGTTTGTGAGGTCAGTTAGTTGCAACAGAGAAAAGGGTTCCCAAGTGTACGGTCACCCCAGGGTGGTGGATAGCATCTCCTGCAGACAGTTGTATCTCAGAAGCTACACCTTCTCCAGGGAAGAAGAGCACGAGACCGCGAAAACACACAAATGTTTTGGCGTGAAGAAGAAGAAACACCAGAACAAGAACTCAAAGCCCGAGACTGGGAAAACAAAGTGCTTGGTTTGGAGTAAGGCTAAGGAGATCTCGTGTTCTGCGTTGTCCAGGATTTTCCGAAGGGTCTTGTTCTGCTCCGCCAGTGTAGATGTTGTCCACGAATAAATATTCATTTTTCCTTTCTTTTTATATATATATACTTCAGAGATTGTTCCTATTTATGCTCGAGAGAGAAGAGTTTGTTAGTGGTGTAGCAATCTACGTATCTTTCACTGCTTTCTTTTATTAACTTTTGTACAAATTTTGTGTCTTACAGAAAAAGGTTTGTGTTGTTTTTTGCTACCATTTCTGTTTGTAATGCTGTCTTTGCCTTATGTCAACTTATTTTGTGGGCTTATGGAGGAAAATGTATAGCTTTCAGTTTATGATCTACGCTTCATATTTGGATATCAGAAACAAAGTTTTTATCCTAGTTCATATTGGATTTTCAATGTGGTTTGGAAAAACTGCAAACAAATCAAGTAATGATATTTTAACAGTATGAATGTTCATTGTTTGTTTCGTTTATTTTAATTTTTTTTTTCTATCATGATTTATCTCTCGTAGTGTGGACTTGCGTAAATCACTATTCTAAATCAAATGATGAAGCGGAGACATGTTAGAATCTTCGTGTCATGTACTCCCAAAACTAGAAAGTTGGTTGCCTTCCACGCCTGTTCCTTCAAACATAGCAAATTTAAGTTCGATTTTTTATTAACAATTTTCATTTTATTTTCTCCTCCTTCATTTTCTCAAACTTATAAATCTAAATACGACCAATTTATACAAAAAAAAAATATGAAAAAAAAACTCTGTTTTACTTGTACCCTTTTTGGGGTCGTTGTCCACGGCTCGCTACACATTTCATGCAGGTTTAGAGACCACTAGTTTTTTCGACTAATTCAAGAGTCACCAGTTAAAATTTGTTTAATGGTATATCTTATGATTTGATAGTTGTAATATATTTATCAACCACAATGAAACTTATAAATAATGAATTAATTGATTGCACTTCCAACTCAAAAATCAATCTTAAGTTTATAAGACTCAAAATTCTTAAAATAATAAAATTATAAGTTTTTTCCCTTAAACTTTTTTATTTTTATTCACAATTAGTCACACATGAATTTCTAAGAATTTCATAACTTAAGCTTTTGTTTCCCTCCTTTGATGGAGGGTTTTATACTATCTTGTATGCTAAAGATAGTAATTAAACAATTTTTGTTTTGGAAATTTAAAAATTCTGTTATCGCATATGAAACTTAGAATTGAAGTTTACTTCTAGTGTGGCCTTAGCTGTTTGACACCCTCATTGATTTTCCGTTGATTTCTTTTCACTTTATTAATTTGATTATAATATCTCTCTTGGTCAGAGATGTTAAGTAAGTATTTGTATTTTACTTGTGTTGTGTTGCTCCTTTTATTAATGAATGTGAAATATTTTGACACTCTCCTTAGCAACTGTATGATTTGATCCAATGAAACAAGTAATATTTATTTTTATTCTATAGCGTCTTAATAACTTATAAATGCACAAAATGAATAAATAATTAGAGCATTGATTATATGAATAAACAACCTCCAAGGTACACACAAGTTTGAGTCATACATAAAAGTTAGGTAGATGATAATGATTACATTATCCACGCCTATTCACTCATGGACTGTACGGGGTTAGTGTTATGTTTTTTCACTGTAGCATTTCCGATGTCCATACTTTCTAAAAACTCTTCATTACATTACACTGAAATGACATTTATAAAAGTTGATTTAATTTAAGACTAATGTTTATTTTTTTTATAACTACTCATTGAAATTTTATCAAAAGATTCTTAATTAAATGGTTTATATATACTAAACATACTCTTAATCACATGCTAGTTCACTACTTTAACTACTTAATTTAAGAGAGTGAAATAGTCAAAACGATATGCTAACTCTATTCATTTATGTATCTACCATTATTATTATCAAATTAAAATAAAATAATGCAGTTTCTATACAGATATAAATATGTAAATACTGTTATCTATTAAAAAAATATCTACATATGTTTTATATAGATAGAGAAAGAACTCCTTGTTGTTGTTCTCAAAATTATCTACTAACAATTTAAAAATATCAATTTAAATTTTATTCATAACGTTTTATGATTTTGGACATAACGTAAAGAGATGGAAGAAAAATGCATGATACTGGTGTTTTCTTTACACCACCTGAAAAGACTAATCATCAAATGTAATTTAGCATTGTTTCGATATATTTTTCAAGCTAATAATGAAATAGAGTTACAAATAATAAAAAATTAAGAGGCTAAAATTGCGTAACAGAAATTTCAAATACCAAAATTACGAATAATTAGAAATTAATAGACCAAAATTTGAAAATAAAAACCAGAGTTGCAAATTTAGTAAAATATAGGGACGAATAAAATTATAATCAAGTCTATACAAAATAAAGAATAATTAATAAAAAAAATCAAAAGATGAAAAAAATATCTCAAAATACACCCGTGTAACACATCTTCAAAGGAAAAATATATAATGATTCCTCAGTGACAATAATGAAGTTTTACCTTGGAGAATTTCATTATAATTTATCTTCTTGTTATTAGAATATTTTGAACCTTTAAGGTTAGAAGAAGTTAATGACTTATAAGATAATTTGCTTTAGGCTTGAAATATGTCTGTTTACTAAATAATGTGACTTAATATTCTTTAAAAAGTTTATTTAACTGAAAATAACAAACTCTATATAGATCAAAAAAATTCGTTTAATTTTGTTGAGTTGACTTGTTTAAATAAATCCAGAATCAGGATCATTTCTGACAATTTTAACTTTCGAAATGTCAAACTTACCTGTAATATTACAACCTATTTATGGAGGTTTATAGCTCCTGTCACTTCCCCATGGTTTTACATATTCTCAGTTACTTTCTGCCTGTTTGTAACCTTCTATCATGTGTCTTTGATGTCTTTCCTCAGGGTTTTAAACTTCCCTTAATTTTAGTTTTTTAGCTTTTTTTTTTTCTTCTCAATTCATAAATCCTAAAACAAATGAAAAGTTAAAAGAAAAGATGTAAAATTGAATTTAACATTCATACAAGCAACAAAGTGTGAACAATAAAATACACATGTTCAAAAACTATATATTGAAACATTATGATATTATTTATTCTCGGTTATCCAATTATTTATAATAAAAATATTAAATAATATTTTTTAGTTATTATTTTTAACGTTGATAATTTGTTTTTATCACGAGAAACACTTTCTATATCAATTTTTAGTAACACTCATTCTATTATTAACATAAAATGTACATGATTTATAGATTATAGGTTCCTTAATAGAGAATATTTTCAACATCAAAAACAATATTTAAATATTAATCTATAAAAAAGTTAATATCTTTATGTTTTCAAATAACATATAATTATTCAATCTTTATTAATCACTCAATTTATAATATATAATATTCAAGAACCTTTCCAACATCAAAATAAATAATTAAAATAATTTTTTCAACATCTTCATCCAACAAATAATCAAACAATTCTATCAAATAATATTATTACAAAAGAAATTAAAACTTATTATATCGCTTTCACATCCAAATATTTTAATATAGAATACTATAAAAAGATTAATATTATAACTTTTCTTAGTCAAATGTTTATCTACAAGACAATTTCGTCAAAATCAACAAGTGTTATAATCTAAGTCTAAAACAATTTATTCAAATATAACAAAAATTTGTATATAATTATATAAATTAAAAATGATCAATTTTTTCAACTCACCTCTCAAATATTGATAAATAAAGTTTAAGAAAAAACACAGAATAAAAGATTTTTAAAATAAATAAAAACTTATTTCATTTAAAAATCTGATTAGATAGAAATATTTTTTAATTCTTCGATTAAATTGATTAAATATACATAAAGAAATTTAAAGAAAAATAAAAAAGTTAAAAAAAAAAAGAAAGAAACAGTTTGAAATAGATAGCTAGACGAGATGCATGGTGCATGACGTGACATTTTGCCTACATTGTTACTTCAAATGGAAATAATTTTTCAAACAGTCAAAGAATCTTTAATGATATTATAATGATTAGAAAAAACAAATCTTTATAGATGTAAAAATAGAGAAAGTAAAATAAACTAATGAATGTCAATTAGTTACATAAATTTAGTGGGAGTTCAACATATCATTGTTTTATTCCAAATGATGGTTGAAAAAAAAGTTAAAATATGTTATTAGGGTAAAGAAATAGAATAATCTTTAGGTGTGCACAATGCACAATAAATTAAAAGCTTGCAATTAAATTAAGTGTACGTTAACACAGGTTCATCAACTCACAGAATGGGCCCAAATTATGTTCCAACTATCATGTGCTAAAAACCTTATATAGAAGATCTTTCAGAAAAACAACTAAGCATAAAACACAGAAGTAAATAATCTCGCGTTAAGATTAACAATAAAATGCACCACTCCCCATCAGTGGTTGGTTTGATAAAGAATGTGAAATATGACAGGTAAAGCACAGACATGATATAATTGCACAGAAATGAGTAATGTCAAGTAAAGCAACAATATTATACGACTAGGAAAAAATTGGATAAAGTAAGAAACTAATGAATGAATTGAGAAATGTACAGCAGCTGTTCCCGCCAAATCTGAAGGAAGAAATCCAAGAATGATCGATCAATAAAAGATCTCACCAGTACAACTTCTCAAAATGATATATAGCTTGAAATGGACAAAAGAAAAGCAGAAAATCTTTTTCTATGCCGTGGAATTCATCATCATCATCAAAGCTAACCAAGAAAAAAAATAAGCTAAACATAGAGGCAGTATTCCCTTGTGGACACTTCTCTGGCAGCAGAAGGTTTAAAGGGGTATAGTAAAACAAAAGGAGAAAAGGGCCAGCCAAATTCCATGAAGAAGATCTTCAAAGCTCAAACTCTTCATCCTTGAGAGCAATCTCCGCAGCCTCCTCTTCCTCCTCATCAAGCACAAAGTACTCATTCTTCTCCACTGGTCTAAACATGTAAAACATGACAACATAAAATGCAAGACTAGCAGTTTCCTCCGCAGCATTACTCACCCATTGGTACTTATAAGCCGCAATAGTCCTCAAAGCAAACACCACTATTCTGGTGAAATACAAGTACCCAATAACAACAATATAAAACTGTCTGAAAAGCGTCAACTTCGCCAAATTCCTGGAAGCCTTCCCATCGGTTTTGGAGGTCTCTCTCAGCGACCTTATGGACCAAACAATAGGGAAAATAATAGCGCAACAGCAGATAATATCCACAAGCAAAAACACCTGGTTCCAAGTAACCCAGTCTTTGATAAAAGGCCCGGTTTCCCCAATCACAACGGAAGCCAAGTTAGCCAGAACCTGAAGCGGGATCACAATCATCAAGACCTTCTTCTCCCTGTCCTGCAAAAAGGGTTTCAGAAAAGACCACCCTGTGCCTATCAAAACGATGACGGTGAAGAGCAAAACGACGCGGATAAACTGAAAAATGTAAAACAACACGTCCCAGCCATGAGGGAGGCCGGTGACTTTGACGTAATGCTTATCCTCGGCGGCGCAGATTAGATTCAAGGCCTTCATGAGGAGCAAGAGCGCCATGAGGATGTGAATGCGGTGAACGGAGCGCTTGTTGGTGTAGCAGAGGTAAAGCCAGAAGGCGAAGAAGGCGAGGTAGGTTACGGAGAAGAGGAAGTAGAGGGAGGGGAGCTGTGTCTGGCCGGCGGAGAGGTAGTCGCGGGAAGCGTCGGAGTCAAGATTGTAGGCCTCGGTGTGGACGACCATGGTGACCGAGGTTTCCGGTGCGCAGTTGGCGAAGAAGAGGCTGTACTCGTTGGGGGAGGTGACCGGGTATGAGCGGTTGAAGGAGGCGGTGGGGGGAGGTGAAAGGTCGCGGAATGTGAAGAGGCGGAGGATGTAGTGGGAGTCGAGGACGCAGAAGGAAGGGTTCTGTTGGATCTCCATCAGGACTTGGAGGAGAGACTCTTCACTCAGGAGGAAGAATCCCAACCGCGACGATTCCGGCTGCACCGCCGAGGAAAGCACGCCGACGGAGACCGAGGATACGGCGATGGACACATGGCCTTTATGCGTGAAGCCGAATTTCTCGAAGAGGATCATGGGGCGGGTGTCGGAGCTTATGGTGAGGGACTTTATCTCCGCCGTGGAGGGGGAGAAGAGGAAGAGGAGGATGATGAGCGAGAATGCCGTTCGCATTTCGGCCATGGCCATTGCTCTGGTTTGGGTTCACAATGTGAGGGAATCCGATCTCAACATATTATCATATTCTTAGATCTGAATCTGCTTCTCAACTCCTTCTTCACGACCATGACTTCCCACCTACGCGGAGCTAACACATTCCATGGGCCTTCAACAAACAATAACTGTTTTCTTATTAAGCCCAACATGGCCTTTTTCCTCTTTCGGCCCATTACTTTTATTCCTCATTATATTCGTCATGGACCTGGCCCATAAGCTATTCAATTATATTTAACTAGTGTTTTATTTAAGAGGACTAAATTAAGCATCATCTGAACTTACTATGCATTTATATTTATAAAAGGCCTCGTTGTAATTACAACATCAAAATATTTAATTTTAGTTTAACTTTTAATCTGAACCATGATATACTCTATTAAATTGATTTTTTTTGAATAAATTCAGTTTTATAAATTTGATTTAAATAATTTGTTTTTATGAATTTTTAATTCAGAAATATCATTTCATAATTAAATATTTATTTTATTAAAATTTGTCAGAAAAATATTGCACCGTACGTTGAATCGTTAAACCCGAGACAGTTCTAGTTCTTGGAAGTTCTTACACAAGTTCGTTTCTAACATGATGCGGATATAGACATAAAATTGTCGTGAAAAACATTTGTGATTCTCAACGGCAACTAACTAGCATGAAATGGCGGAAGAGCCCTCGCTCGGTTCGTAATCTGGGTTGGCACCATTTATTAAATGCTCTGCTTCGTACTCACTGTTCAAACTTCTAATACCTGATTTTTCTCTCTTTATCCATTCCTTCATCAAAACAAGTAAATAAAACACAATAAAGAAAAGTCTTCACTTGGAAAGCCCCAAGAAAAAAACCCAACAGCATTCAACGCGCTGCAAGAATCTCAAGAAACCTTGCTGCTGAAACAACGCAAATCGCCTTCAATTTTTTTTCAGCTCTCTTATTGGTTTCTCAATTTGTAAGTCTCGCCGCCTTTTCTTCTTCTTTCTTGAACTAGTTTTGATATTTTCAAACGTTGAAATTTTATGACTTGGAATTGAGTTGCTCGAATTTCATCACCTTAATCATCATTCCGTTTGTTAATTTTGTAGAGTGCTATGCAGTGCTGTTTCTGACCAAGAATTTGAAATCACGGGGAAATAAACCAAGAAATTAGGATATCTTGGGTTAGGTGGGTTGGTGAGTAATTTAAGTATATGGTTGTATCAACCCGTTGTGATTCAAACAAAGCAGGATCAGACTCAAGAAATTTGAGGTCTGAGTTTTGGGCCTCCCAAAATTCTAGAGATTTGGTCATTGGTTGCTGCCAAGAATGAATGTGGTGGGCAAAGTTGGAAACTTGATAAGCCAAGGTGTCTATTCAGTTGCTACCCCTTTTCATCCCTTTGGTGGGGCGGTTGATGTCATTGTTGTTCAGCAGCAAGATGGCACGTTCCGCTCCACGCCGTGGTATGTTCGCTTTGGTAAGTTTCAAGGTGTGCTCAAAGGTGCTGAAAAGGTTGTTCGGATAAACGTCAATGGGGTTGAAGCACACTTCCACATGTATCTTGACAATTCGGGGGAGGCTTATTTTGTAAAAGAGGTGGATGATGATGGTGGTGATAAAGGAATAAAGTCAAATGGGACTTCTGATAACTCTGAGGGTAGTCAAGAAGACGCTGGTGTTGAAATTGATAAAAAAAATAATAGTTATCTGAGCATGGATGATAGACTTGGTCACAGACTTGGCCATAGCATATCTGATTCAGGGGTGCCTTATCTTACTGGTGAAGACCATTCCTCGGTTTTGTCACAACTTCAAAGAGCAGAATCTGATGTCGATAGGAGATTTTATGAATTCCCAGATGATCAATCCTCTTTCGAAGGTTCACTTGATGTGGAGAATTTTATGGACTCACAGGGCTCCCATCCGGAGGTGGTTTTGGTGAGTGTTGATGGTCATGTATTGACGGCCCCTATCTCAGAATTAGAGCAGAATGAGGACAATGTTCAGTTAAAAAATCCTCAATTTCATCTAGGCCCTGGTGAAGGGACTGACTTCTATGAGGACAATGGGGAACTTATTTCTGATGAAAATGCTTGGACTGCCGATTATGTTAGTCAGCTGGATGCTTCTAGTAGTTATGACACTAAGGTTGGTGGTGATACTTCCGGGCTTCTCTTGGACGCTCAAAGACAGGAGGAAAATAATTGTTGCACTAAGGAAACCTTAGTGATTAAAAATCAAGAAGATCGTCTTTTGCTAACTGATTCAGAAGACGGTAAATCTTGTATGAAGAGAGAGACTGTCTTCAAAAGTTGTTTGGAATTACACGAGTTTGCTCAGCAGGCTGGAAATGCTGATTTACAAGATGTGGATTCTTCATTGGAGGTTCAAAAGTCAGCAGAGGAGTCTATTGCAAATTGTTCAATTATTGATGAGAATGAAGACGAAAACATTCAGGCTGATTTACAAGATGTGGGTTCTTCATTGGAGGTTCAAAATACAGCAGAGGAATTCATTGGAAATGGTCCAGTTACTGATGAATATAAACAAGAAAACATTGAACAATGTAGAAAAATTGACGGGTTATCTTCCCTTACTGCACCTTCTTCCTTGGATGACCATAGTTCTCCAGAATTAGAAGTAGAACCTCAGGAGGTTGATAAAGATGCATCAGTGAAAATTGACACTGGTTCTGGCAGTCATTCTGGTAATAAGGATATTATTGAATTTAACGATGAACATGTTGGAGAATCAGAATCAAATGATCAGGTAGGTGATAATCAACAAACTCCTGCACTTGAAGATGCCAGTAAGAAAAGTGAACTAACTGCACCTCAAACAGAAACTTCCAACGAGGAGGACCAATGTCATTCTGCTTTGAGTAAGAACTAAAACCTGCGCTTCAAATTAGTTTGGCTGATACTAAGCAATTAAAATTTTTATTTATTTTTCTTAAAATATGTGCAGGATTTGAGGCCTCACTTTGTGGTCATGAACTTAAGGTGGGTATGGGTTTAGTTGCTGCTGCTGAGGTTTTTGAAGCACATCGGATATCTGCGGAGGAATTTAGAAGTTCTGCACCATCCATAATTAAGAATGAAAATCTGGTTTTGAAGTTCAGAGAGAGGTATCTGCGGTGGGAAAAGGCTGCTCCTCTTGTCCTTGGAATGACTGTATTTGGTTTAGACTTACCTGTTGATCCCAAAGATACAATTCCAGTGGAACAGGATGATGCAGTAAAGGCTACAAATGAAGATTCTGGGCCAGCTTCATCTGGACGCAGATGGAGACTTTGGCCTATTCCTTTCAGAAGAGTCAAGACAGTTGAGCATACTGATAATGAATCAAATGAGGATGTATTTGTAGATTCCGAGTCTGATTGGCAAACTTCTATTGTCGAACCTTCTCCAACATCTGCTAGGCATGAGTCTCCTCGCAAGCAATTTGTGAGGACAAATGTTCCGTCTAATGAGATGATAGCGTCCTTAAATCTCAAGGATGGTCAAAATTTGGTAACCTTCAGTTTCTCTTCCAGGGTTCTTGGAACACAGAAGGTTTGGCATTAATTGCGGATCTAGGTTCCATATGACTATACACACAGTTGGCTTTTGCTTACTTTAGCAGGGATGTTTAATCATGTTCCATCTACAGGTTGATGCTCATATTTACTTATGGAAGTGGAATGCAAGAATTGTAATTTCAGATGTAGATGGAACTATTACCAAGTAAGACTAGTGATAATACTTATGCTTTTTAATGTTCTTTTAACTTGTGGAAGTGGAATGCAAGAATTGTAATTTTAGATGTAGATGGAACTATTACCAAGTAAGACTGGAGATAATTCTTCTTGTGCTTTTTAATTTTCTTTTAACTTATGGAAGTGGAATGCAAGAATTGTAATTTCTGATGTAGATGGAACCATTACCAAGTAAGACTAGTGATAGTATTTCTTATGCTATTTACTGTTCTTTTGTTAATTCATTACAATAGCTCTGCTCCCTGCTTTGGAGATTACTTTTGATGAAATCTGAGTGTGGATCTAATATGCTAATTTTGGTAATAATTTATAATCCTGGATCTTACTGGATGAAGGAATATATATAAGGGCATTCTAGTCTAGTTCTGTTTTATATGGTTTATGGTTTAGGATTAGGCTTTGAGTAGTCTTATGATACATTAACATAATGTTTATTCAGATTGTCGGGGTGGGAAGAACAACCTTTCTATCATTAGCTTGTGTGCGTATAATATTAGGGCAATCCTTTTTTCTAAATGTTGAAGTGAATTGACATATGTCTTTTTTTTTCTTTTACTTTTTCCAGTGATGTTCACTAACTACTCTGAAATTTATTATCATTATTAGGCTGCTTTTACATTAATGTAATAGTTGGCTTAGACAAAAATTGTTTACATGAATGCTTTTGCTGTTATGGGTAGATAAATATGTGCGGTATTTTAAGGAGTTTAATCTGATTGTCAAAGGCTTAACAGTCCTTCACCCAGGTTATGAAACCATAGAGAGAGTTTATGGCTAGCTGAACATATATTAATGAACATCAAACTAAAATAAAAAAAATTGCTGCAAGAATAGAAGACAGAGTTGCATTATGTGGCACTGGTTTCAATTCATATCAACTCCTTAGTGCTTTACTATTTTCTTCCTTTCAGATCTGATGTTTTGGGGCAGGTCATGCCTTTAGTTGGCAGAGATTGGACACAGACTGGAGTGGCAAGGCTTTTCTCAGCCATTAAAGTATGTACATTTTTTTACATTCACATCGAAGTTTTTGTCAATTGAGATGGAGTAGGGTTGTTAATGTCTACATTTAATGAGGTCAATGGCAATAGATCTTTCAAACGTCTTTCTGTAAGAGGCATCTTGTCTACATTTGTTGTTGCTGCCATTTCTGAATGTTTGTGCAACTCCCTCCTCAGTCCTCATTTCAACAGTCTTAAGTTTTACTTGATTCTCAAATTAGAGGGTTGACTTTTATAAAGATATTTTTGAGTTTTGACTTTGGAGAAAAGGAAAAGAACACTCAGTTCCCAAGTAACTGGTATTTACTTAATCAGTGTTCTATTTTAAGGATGAGATGAACTATAGACTAAGAGTCCTTGTTGCATCTGGAGTGGATTTTGTAAACACTTGGGGAGATTTTATGCTAATGTGTTTGTGTTATGTTTGTATGTATGTAAGCACACACAAGCAGGTTTGCTAAGAAGTGAAGCAAGTTCATATGAACTTGTGCTTGAGCTTGTTTAGCAAGTGAGCCACAAGCCTGACCAAATCTAGTTTGCCTTATGAGTAATTTTCAGTTAACAAAGACTAGTGATTAGGCTCTTTTGCTTCCATCTATTAGAATTTACAGAGTAGAGAGAGAAATGGATTTTATTATAAGAGAGATTATACAAATTGATTTTACTACAGTAAGCTCAGCAATTTATAACTATACAGAGATGAGCTAACTATGCTAGTGAACTAACTATGGTAGAGGTGCTACTATAGTAAGGATAACAAACTGTAATTAACAAAGTTTAGTTAAGCTGACAAATTGCAACAAACTTGTTACAGAGATTCTAAAAAGAAAGGGATATACTGCCGATTAATGTATATACTTGAAGAACTTGTACCTAAAATGGTAATGGACAATGTCCACAGGCCTCTTTCAATAACATTTACAATTTTTTACTGTTTCATTTTTCGGTTTGCACAATTAGTCAACGTTACTGTTTTTTGCTTCAGTACTATAGTTTGCACATGTAGTGGGTATGAGCTCGCCTTTTTATGTCTGTATAATCTAAAAGGAAACATAGTGTGCTTAATGTTATCATGATTTCCTGTTACTTCATTGTATTTTATGCCCAGAAGATTAATGTCTCATACTAGATCCTTATTTTATGTCAGGAAAATGGATACCAGCTACTGTTTTTGAGTGCCCGTGCTATTGTCCAGGCTTATCTTACCAGAAACTTTTTGGTTAACCTGAAACAGGTACTGAAACAACCAAGCTTTTCTGTAATCAATAACAGATAATTTTTACAGTAGGATTATTCTGTTTCTAAAGAGATGATGCCAGAAACCCTTCTATGCGATTTTCTTTTTGAAAAGTTTAGCATAAAGGTAAATGTCTAGGGGTGTGAGTACTTTAATTATCCTTCTAGTCTTGTCAAGTTGAATGGATGTGGAAGCCATAATTATTAGCATATGGAAATAACATCATGCTTAAAACACGTGACTTATCACTAATTTACAATCGAAAGACATGTTGAAGCAATCTGATATCAATTGATTAGAAGTATGGGAGTACCACACCGTAAAAGTTAGCCAGTTTAGCCAGAGTCCTTTGGAAACCTCACATCAGAATCTTATACTTCCAATATGGGACTCAAGTCCCATACCTCAAAATTGGATATCATCACTTTGTCAACTCTTCAATTTTGTAATTTCTCTTCTTTATATCCTTTCATCTTGACTGGTCGGTTATCTTTGAAAAATTCTGTGTTAGATACCAAGAGGTCTATTCTAGGAGGCAAAGGATCCAATGTGATGTAGAGGGTAGTTAGGAAGACCTATTTGTCGGTTAAGGGAATTATGAGGAGAAGGATTAATAAATACCATTGTATATTGTACAAGGGTAATGCTTTTGTAATTGAGCTAAACTGTTTCCATGGTGTAAAGGAGGTTTTCCCTTGCCGAGCAGAATAACAGAAATTCTCTCTGCTAGCTGGTGCATCCCCCACCTCATGTGATACTAAAAAGTTCATATATTTGCAGGATGGCAAGACCTTACCCAATGGACCTGTTGTTATTTCTCCTGACGGATTATTTCCCTCTCTTTACCGAGAAGGTGAGACACTTTTAATGTGAGAGCAATTGCTATTGAATAGGTATTGCAATTTTAGATTATGTAGCCACTCGTGATCCATGGATGCTATAATGACTTCTCTTTCTGCTGATGTACACATGCTTACATGTGATGATTCCTTCTTTATGATTACTTGTATACTGTTGTCAATATCACCTAAGTGAGCTAGACAGTAAACAGTATGGTGGACCAAAACAAGGAATTTATTGTGACTATGGAACATATAAGTGATCCAAATGCATAGATTTCAGCAAAATTAAGTCTTTTCTGAGTTTTGACTACTGTTTTAGGCTAATGGACTAGTTGATATTTAATCATTTCATCATTATGTGTCTGGAGTTCTGACTGAGTTAAGTGGCTGGGTATATTATGGGCTTGGGCTTATGTATTGATTTTGAATTATGATATCATTAAAATTTTTGACATACTTTCTTTGGTTTACCCGCAGCAAAAATATGGTTTCACTTTTATTTTGTCTGGCATTGAATTATCTACAATCCTCCTGATCTGTGCTGATAGACATTACAAAGCTTTAAAAAATGAAAAAGTTAAATAAACTAGCAATCAGCTATCACTTGTGTGTTTTTGATATCCGTCTTATTTTATTAAACATACACATCTGACTTCTTATATTATTATTGGGCCTCTTAACCGATGGAAGTAATAAGAAGGGCACCTCATGAGTTCAAGATTGCTTGTCTAGAGGTAATTTCCAAAACACAAGCAACTCAGAAGTGCCATCAGAAGATATTTTCTTTTCCATACTGACATCATACCTGTTCGGATAATAATGTTTTGCAGGATATCAGAAGACTTTTCCCTTCTGATTATAATCCATTTTATGCGGGGTTTGGCAATAGAGACACGGATGAACTTAGTTACAGGAAGATTGGAATCCCGAAGGGCAAGATATTTATTATCAATCCGAAGGTGTGCATCCTGGATTAATATTTTTTTACCATAGTATTTTCTTTAGTTCTCACAGGGTACTAACAAAATGCCATGAAAACTAATAGGGTGAAGTCGCAACAAGTCACCGTATTGATTCAAAATCCTACACATCATTACACACACTCGTCAATGACATGTTCCCTCCCACTTCTTTGGTTGAGCAGGTGATAAAAGAGTCTCCAAAACGTTTAGATTGCAATTTATGAACTTTACAACTAATAAGATTTGATTTGCAATATTCTATTATGACAGGAGGATTTCAACTCATGGAATTATTGGAGAATGCCTTTTCCAGACGTCGAGTAGTTCAATGCTTAAGCTATTTTGTTCCTTTTGACAAGGATCCGTTGGTATGGGACCATCCAAGATGTTGAACGATAATGCAACATGTCCTTTCTACTTGGCACAAAACTGTGACATGATTGGAAAGTGTCCTACTACACGGGAATTCGATCATTGTATACAAGTGTTCTCTAGCAGAACCTTATTCAACACGCCTTTGTTTTTCTTCTTTTTGATCTTCATTGGATCTCGATTAATCATTATCCATTTAATCAACCACATTGTATAACATTTGGTTTACATGTATTATACTCATTTTTTCCTCACCAAATATTGTCCGGGCCAACATCTGTACAATAAATTCACTCGTCAAGAAAAAATGTTTACTTTTCTTTCCAGAACCCTCCTCCCCCACGTAAATTTGATTACAAGTTTCATATCAATGATTTCAAATGTAGAAGAGGCAAGTTTAAAAACGTTAAAACCATTGCATATGATGGACCAGCTTTGTATCTATATTAAAGATGCTGAAACGACTGATTCAAACTGTCCTGACCCATGTATCTATATTAGTTTCCATTCGTTGCACCTGGGCGCACGAGTGAAAACACGTACAGAGGTACGGTGAGGGACTGTATGAGTGTGTATTGCATATGAAATTATGTTTTTGAAACATTTTAAACGGAAATTGAAACATGCAGAATACTGGTATAACGAATTCCAACAAGGTAGTACTACAATTTCACCCCTTTTGAATACGGGTACACGTCACGTCTCACAATTGTCCCTTGAGCTTAGAAGGACAATTCTTAGAAGTGAAGATGTAATTGTTAATTCGTGAAAGAGCGTCATGTGAAGTGGCATCCACATTTTTGTCGAGTACTTTAGAGACTAACAAAGAAAAACCAGAGTCTATTATTCACAGCCTTTTCTGGTTTTTGCTTTTCCTACCCTTCTTACTATAAAAGTTCCACTTGCTGTTTTACGTATAAATTAAGCTTTGCATTGACACTGCTTGCAGACTGATTTGGCTATTTCCACTTTAGGAAACGTGGATTTGAAATGTTTAAATCCAACTTCATTCTCTGATTGGATTTCAGAAAACTCCCTTTTTTGAAAAAAAAAATATTTACTCAAAAGTAGATCATATATATGTTTTTAGGGAAAGGTTTCTTTTATCCTTTTACGATTTAAATGAAGCTGATATATATTTTTTTCCATTTATTTTCATCTCATATAACTCTAAAATATGAATTAGCCATGTAACATAAAACTAAATTCAAATAATAACATGATAATAATGCTTCAAAATTTATGTTCAACTATTTTTTTTTTTTACTTTTTATTTTGATTCTTTCCTTATTATCAACGTCGAATTTATATTTTTCTTAAAACGTTCCTAACATATTCAAATAATAATCATTAATTATAATAATAAAAATAATTCTGAGTAAAACTATGAGGTAGTAATTTCAATTAAAGTATCTATATTTATTAATTTTATTTAATTATATAATAAACTACAATAAAGTATAATTAGTTTTTTTTTATTATAATAACAAATACGCAGTGATAAATAATATATTATATACTATATTAATAAAAAATATATTATATACAATATAGAGAAAATGCCATAAACTAATTTGCCTGTGAGAATACACTATCGTGAACAAGAAAGGGAATAAAATACTATAAAATTCTCGCCTTTAGTTTGTATGGTTAGAAATGTTGTATTTAACTCTCCTAAAGTAGTAAGTTACGTCAAATGTCCTTCTTTCCTTACAACTTAAGTTAAGCTTACAAAATATTTTAATCTAAATTAAATTTTTACTCTTACTTTAAGCACTATTATTAAAGGTCACATATCAATTAAATATATAAAAGAATAAGAATCAATATTTATTTTAAAAGGAGTTGTTGGACTTTATCAAATTACCTACTACAAGTATCAAATTACCACGAAAGTAACTTGAAATTATTTTTGCTCTCTTGATTAGGTTTGAAATCCAATCATAGTATTCCAAGTTAGAACCATATTTATTTTGACCTTAAAAGAATCTCTGAACTTTATTGTGGTAGTTGTTAACATGCCTTTATCTATCTCAAGTTGGATGGAGAATCTACTAATCTACTGAGAGTAGGAACTTGGCGACAAAGCAATTACTTTCGAGATTTGTTTTGTTGCCCCATTCTTTGTTCTCGAAACCAATGTTCTTGAGTAGCTTTGGAGAGCGAGTGATCACATAACAAATGCATCGTCACCTTCTAATAACCTGTAGTCTCATTTCATCAGGTCAAACATGTTAGAATTTCCAAAGACACAGAGAAACCAAGATGCTAAACACGAGAACATTTGTATTTGACCTAGTCAAATAAATTAACATATTCACTACACATGGCATCATTCCCCATGACTCATTTTACTTTATTTTAAATTTCATTTCCCTCTTTCATTAAAGGACTTTATAAAATTAAAATTAAAATAAGATAAGAGAGGAAGAGATAGACCAGCTTAAAAAGAACTAGACATTTTTTTAGTAAAATATTCCTGACAAATCATAGAGACAAGTGAAAACGATTTTGCATATAGGGGGAAAATTTGACTAAAGAAAAATTAGTTTTTTTTCTCCTTAAGTATCTAAATTATTATAAGAAAATTATAATTCTACCCCAGAATTATGAGAGTATAATTATTTAGAGAATCTTAAAGAATAAAATACCATTTTTCTCTTAATTTATCTCTAAAATAAACAAAGATAATACCAAAGAACTTTTAGAATGATTCTAAAGCACCTTACTTACCTCCTTTAATAGAAAATGTAAACCTAAGTTGAAGTTCCATAGACGTGGGACTTTTTTGCTTCTAAAAAAATTTAAATATAATAGATAAGTACTATTTTTTTGTGTGTAATATAGAGAATACATATTCATTTTATATAACTAAAATTGATCAAAATAAATACTCTTAAATATAAATTATATTTTAATTAAAATTTATAATAAGATAAACATGTTTAAAACATATAATCATATTGTATATGTATGATAAATAACTATAATTTAATTTACAAGTAAAGATGAACAAAATTGAGAAAGACAATCATTTATTTTAATGAAAAACCCTGTTGTAGAATAGTGGTTGATAAGTAAAAGGGTCTACACATGATTAATTTATATAAAATTGAGAGTAAGCACAAAAGTAAAAAATTGAAAAAGTAGACAAAACAAGCTTCTTCCACGAGAGATGCTGCGTTTAGGTTTCTGATAATTGGACACGTCATTCCGAACGAGCTCCTCACTTGAGACATGTCTTCATACACACAAAATTTATGTTCCTTCCAAGAACGTCGGTGAAACAAACAACAAATTCAAAAAAAAAAAAAAAAAAAAAACCATTTCATTTACTTTTTAAATATAAAATATAAAAAAAAAAAAATTAAAAAAAAAAAAAAAAAAAAAAACCATGTCATTTACCTTGTCAATATTCAATTTTCATAACTCATATTTTACATGCATGAGACTGCTACTTTGCATGGCATAGTTACGTTAATGAGTGATTAACCAAACACGCAAAGATAAGGACGCGAAGATTCATTCTATTGAGACCTCTACCAAAGTAGATGTATCATTCACCTACTTCGGTACTAGCTTCGAACTAGTGTGTTAATCATTCTTTACTTTCATTTTCATGGTACGAACAACAAGGGTAACTGTGTTTCTTCCATTGAAACTCAATAAAAAAACAACATTAGTGTCAACATCGTCCTGAGTTGGAGACTCTCAACGTGTACTTACGTATATCAAATTCAAATGGAAGAAGACAACAAACTAAGGATGTTATTATGTATGAATGAAACACATGCATGATTGTGTCAATTATGGCAGCCACTAATTACGGACTATATCTTGTCGGGTTTGAATCTCTAATATGATTCTTGAGTTGAACTTGCTTGATTTGCACAAAGTATCCTTTTATTCACTCAGAAGATTGCTATAACAGGAACAATTATTGTTCTAGAAAGTAGCCGTTAATAGGTGTTGTGTATCAATTCTGCACCAGCAAGAACGAATGATTAAAGCACTGCATGTCCAATGTGAAAGCATAATGAGGATATATTTATTCCGAAGAACACTAGTACTTCAAACAAGTTACATATATTGACACAACTTTCTTTGCTTTTCAGATTAGTGTCATATCGATGTTGATTAGTGTTGGATGGTTCACAACAAACCAAGATTCATAGAATTGACAACTTATATGTTAGTACTAACATTAGACAAACAACTACTAATCACTAATTTTCAATCTTTTATAAAGAGATCTGCAAATCTTTAATCTAAAATGTTCAACATCATTATCATGCATGACTTCAGAATTCCCGTTATGACATCTTTACCATTAAATAATTATATTATTTATTTTTGTTTTTACTTTAAATATAAAAAAATAAAAAGTCTTACACTTTAAATGCTATAATTAAATTTATATTTTTTAATTTTTTTTTACTTTATGCAAATAAAAACTATACATAAAAATAATTCAAATAATTTTTAGAAAATAGCATAATTAGGTAAAAGTAAAAAAAATAAAAAAATATATTTTTACAAAAAAATTAAAATAATAATATGAAAAAAAAACTTGAAGGCAAAAGGTTTTAAATAAAATAAAATAATAATATTACTAAAAGAAGAAAAAGATAAGTAGAAGTTTCCTCCACCTTAATTAATTAATTAATTATATAATTCAATATTAATTTAATTTAAAAAGCTTTATAAGTATTTTTGTTCCATCTCTCTCTTTTTCCCTCGACCATATCCCTCTCTCCATCATCTCCCTCTCTTTCTACCATATCTACTATATCTCTTTTTCTACCATATTTTTTATATGTGTATCTACCACCTCTCTTTCTCTATCATATATTTTTTTTCTTTTTCTTTATCTCTTTCTTAATCTCTATCTACATGTTATTTAAACACTCTGTCTAGGGATGATAAAAAAATTCATATATGTGAATATACGTTTGTAACAAATACTAAATAGATATATGCAAGTAATAAGTATTATAGTATCAAATTCGTGAATATTAATGAAGTTATATACGAGTATTATGGTATCATGAATACTCGCTAATTATTTTTAGTAAATTATGTTTGAATATTTTTAAAACAATAAAGTGATTAAAATAAAATTATAGAAAAATATTAATCATTACATATTATTTAGAATTTGATTTTATATATTTATATTTTTTATTTAAACTTATGAAATTAAAGTTTTTTTTAAAAAGATTAATTATTTAGAACTTATATTCTGTGTGCAACTCATTTAAATTTATTCTTTAGAAAGATCAAATTACTTATATTTTATTTAAATTGTACTTTAAAAATATTTTTTGTTAAATTTATGTTTTGAAGAATTGGTTTTAAATAATTTTACTTGAAATTAAAAAAATAAAAATGAAAACATTCACAAGTATTCATAGATATCTCATGTATAAAAATAAATCTACAATTTTGTTATATCCAACAAGTATTGAGACGAACTTTTTTAGACGGGGCAGGTAATTGCCGTACCTATCCCAATTTGTTACCATTTTTAATTATAACTTATATATTATTTTATGAGGAGTTTAACTACTTAAATATTAAAAGGTAACGAAGGATCAATTTTTACACATTTTTTAATTAATTTTAATAAATTTATATATATGTTTATTATTTTTTTTTATTTTGAGTCATATACTCTTATTAATTAATTAATTTTTAGTAATACAATGGTCTTTTGTTTATTTTATATGTTTATTATTTAATTTATTTATTATTTATATTTTACATTTCTATAATTTAATTTATTTGTAATTTAGTATTTTTTTCTATTGATTTATATTTATGTTATTTAAGTTATATATTATTTATTTTTATTAATTTATATTTCATTTCATTTAATTTAATTTCAGGTTTTTGTTAATTTTTATTTATGTTAATTTACTTTTGTTTATGTATTGACATTTTTATTAATTTATATTTATATTATTGAATTTATCATATACTGATCTTTTGTATTATATTTTTATATTATATGTTTCTTCGTACCTTTCTTTGAGTTAAGTATTGATACTTTCATTCATTTTTATTATTTAATTATTAATTATTTTTTATTTAATTATTTATTGATAACGTTTTGTCTTTCTTTCCAGTTTATTTATATTTTTTTATCTAATCTATTCTTTATTTTCAGTGATATAATAGTTCGTTTATTTCATGTTCTAGTGATATACTAGTTTGCATCTAATAATCTATTTAATGTTTTGTTTAACTTCTTATTTTATTTAGTTTTATTTTATATTGATTTTGACTTTATCCTTTCATAATTCAAGAAATATAATAATAATAATAATAATAATAATAATAATAATAATAATAATAATAATAATAATAATAAAAAAGTAAAAGCAAACAATTATTTAATTTAATACATTTGGATAAAAGGAAGTTCATGTATATTTATTATTATCTTTATACTTTTTTAAGTATTCCTTTTAAATATATATATATATATATATATATATATATATATATATATATATATATATATATATAATAAAAATTAAATTGATTTATTTTTTTATTTAATAATATAATTATTTTTTTTTATTTTTTTATTATTATTATTATTATTATTATTATTATTATTATTATTATTATTATTATTATTATTATTATTATTATTATTATTATTATTATTATTATTATTATT
>Ga0099824_1001868_pt1 | contig 30427 bp, 13 predicted proteins | sample SiratrowhiteBW_FD_76837 | JGI IMG/M metagenome (GOLD analysis project Ga0099824, IMG submission 76837) | Root nodule microbial communities of legume samples collected from California, USA - Siratro white BW | ecosystem: Host-associated > Plants > Roots > Nodule | place: USA: California... | reverse complement strand
TTTTTTTTTAATTTAAATAAATATATATATATATATATATATATATATATATATATATATATATATATATATATATATATATATATAGTAGAATTTGTAAATGAATGATGGAATAAAAAAATAAAATGGAAATACATATATTATTCATTCAAATTTTTACTCTTAAGATTGCAATATGTATCTCAAGAATATTTGTTATGATTTCTTTACAACTATTTTTAGCTGTGTGAAAAAGGTTAACGGGTATCTTTAGCAAAGAGTAATTGAAAAGTTAGCTAAAAGTGATTAAATTAACTTATTAAATAATAAATGTCTAGAAAAATAATCTATTCAAGTGAATTATAAATATAAAATAAGGTGATGAATATGCTTATATAATTTTTTTAAATATCAGTTTTAATTTTATTTTACATATTTCGGGATAATTTTAGTTTTAATTTTTGGGCTCATGCATTTTTTCATTTAAAGATTAATGATTTTAATTATATTTTTTTTTCATATCTTGCATTCTACAATTAATGATATATACAAAATATTTCTAGTTCAGCTTAAAATAAAATATTCACTTAAGACATCAACACTTTCTTTATGTTGACTAATATGATAATATATTGCTATCTAGTCTGAAAAAAGGTAAAGTAGTAAATATTTTAAAGGTAAAAATAAAACAAAATATGAAAAGTTATAAACTAAAACATTAATGATTCAAAAAATTCTACGATCTATTAAAAAGATTTTTTTTTTCACTAAGTACTTGTGATATGATTAAACAACGAACTTAAACTACTTTCTTCTTTTTTTTAAATTAATTAGTATTGGTTTAGAAATTGGCTGTCTATGTAATTGTTATTAAAAAATGCATTTTTAATTAACAGAATGAAACTTTTACTTTCCATGGTAGTTAAGACAGAAGACACAGAAGATAAGTTGAAAAAAAATAAAAAAAACTTCCATTTTTAAACAATGATGCAAAGTGGATGCTAAGGTTTCGTCAGCTTTATCTTTGTGAAAAAGCAATGAGGCTCGAAATGCAACCTTAGTTCTGATGAACAGTTACCTTTCCACACTTCAAATCTTAATCAAGCTAAGGACGGATGAGTTTGACCAAACTGGAGATAATGTAGTTTTATAAGAAAACCAAACGAAACCGTTTTCATCTAATAACTATATTTTATCTGAACCCAACAGTTTACACACGTTCTCTGTTTAGTATGATCAGAATACATGTGCTCAGTTTTGCAGTATATTTTATTCACACGAAAGAAGTTTAGTATATTTTATCATTGGGTGCTTTTGAAAAGGATATGCAAACTGCCATTCAAAATAATGCCCGTTACAAGTGTGTGAAAGTATTAATATAACATCTAACACGCGATGACTATGCTGAGATTTCAATTCGTCTTCTGGTTCTTCTATCACTATCTAAATTGATAGAGTCACCACAGTTGTGCTCAAAATGATATGCTGTTGTCTATTAAGCCGCATAAAATCATTTGGTATATATCGTCACATTAAAAAAAAAAAAAAAATCTAACAGAATCTGACATGACTCAACTAGTCTCCCTTCAGCCAGGGTGTGTAAGAAACGCTAGTGCGCACTTAAATAAACTTTTAACTTGATCTAGAAGAAGCAGGAAAGTGGAAAAGGTAAAGAAGAATCCATAGCAAAAAGTTTGGAAGAAAGCTCATCTATACATGACAACTATGGAATTGATTTGGTGCTTCTATCACCGGCTTACGATAAGATAAGTTAACTCATGAGAGGGCTCCGTGCAAGTGACGCATTGGTATAAAAGGGAAGGTAAACCAGTTTTCTGGTTGGGGAAAATTGGATAGGCTATACAAATATTTACACACTCTTAACTTCCACTGTAAAAGATAAGCACGCTAAAGGCAGCTAGAATTTGGTGCATCACTCTTGATTACCCGGGTATTGTATGAGCCACAAGATCCACATTTGTGATATAGCCAGTGGAAGCGTGAAGTGCCCTTTCGGTCACAGTCATGGCAGAGTATGTCCTGCATCGGAATTATGAAAATGAGTAAAAAAAACAAAACAAGTTGATAAATCACCAGAGTAGCTTTTGAAAGGAAATTAAGGGGACAGTAATATAGCATGGACCAAATAAATATATTTAAGAGACAGAAGTAATACCTGATAGCGGTCTCGGTACTCTTCAGGAAGCTCCTCAGCGGCCAATAAAGCATCAAGCATACCAAAGTAAACCTGGGTAGGTAAAGAAACAGCTAAGTATTGCATGCCATGAAATTTTAAGCACTTCACTTTCCACTTGAAAGTTCAATACACATGGCTTTTGACTTAATATTCATATATCTCAATACCCAAGCAAGAATAAAAGTGAACCCACAAAGCCCTCGCTCGATCACAAGTTAGACAGTGAGATAAGACAAAAAATAACTTTCTATAGTTACCTCTTTAGTTAATCATACAGCAAGACTATAAGATATTGAGATTTAACATGTGCAGTGTAATTATAATTTCTTTTCAATAAATCATTTAATCAAGTGCCAATGGGATGGTATTTACATTTACACTCTTCAGTTATCTCATATTCCTAATAGTGTGCCAACACATTCATAAAATGAAATTATTCAGGATCAATAAATGTATAGAACTATATGTATATCAACAAAACAACATTGCAGTATTCGACTTCATAGTAATTATAAAAAAAGAATATTCTTACCGCCATATCTCCCAATGATTTGCTGCAGATTGGACACGTGTAGTGACTACAAGTGTATGCCTAAAAACATTTTAAAACATAAGTATAAGATTGCATCCCAAACCTTTTTTCAGACTACTTCATTCGAAGAAGAGACAAGAGAAACGATTCAAATGCAGATTTTCTGAGTTTTGTTTTTCCTTTCAAGCCTGCCATTACTTAACCCTCAAATGAACACGACATACCTGAAAGCAAGATGAATGCATGTAATGCCCACATGGTAAAGCTCTCACTGTTGCGCTTGATGTAAACAAGTCATCACAGCAAATTGGACAGTTCATTTCTAAACCTTTCTCCAAGCACTTATGAGAGGCTGATTTTATCCCCAGGCAACAATTGCACTTCATACAATGAAAATAATCAATTCCAAGCCCTTGTCCAACACGGCATATATTGCAAAATGGGCAGTGATAAACATTCCTGAAAAAGAATTATGCAAGGTTTACAACCAAAAAGGCACAGCAAAAGTTAAAATTAATAAACTACCAAAGTTGACAGATTATTAATTAATTAGATCGTACATGACACATGTTTCCAAGTGTTTCTTGCTAAGATAATAATATAAGATTAAACATACCAAGAAAATAGAGAACTATCAACAGAAAGGAAAATGGAAGTAAAAACTTCCCAATCTCTCAATATATATGTTAAAGAATACATATTTTTCAAATCTGTTAGAACATTCTCCATCTCTTTCCTAAAGAAATGATTTTGCTACTCTTGAGAGTATGGATCTGGCCTTGCATTTACTTCAACAATTTAATAAGTCCTCAATGTTTTGTATATCTTCTTTGTAACATGCATAACTTATTAAGATGTAGCTATGATAGAATGGTCGATTTGAACTTCAGATTGCCCATAAGTACAAAGTTGTTATTCTATGTCCTAATGTAATTAACTGTGAGGCTCAAGGTACTTGGCCCATGTCATAGATCCCAAACACATCCATTGCAATCAGTGAGACAAATAAGGGCATATCATTGGGATACTTCCCATTCAGGTCTCCCTTGGCATATTTCTTTTCAAAGGATTTATGACTAGTGTAAATCAGTCAAAAACTGAAGGTACCCATGGGTCTATGATGGATGCAAGTTAAGAAACTGAAGTTCTGGAGCATAATTTTTTTAAATAGGAAAATGTTATGTGATAGTTATTGTCAGCGAGGAACATAAATAAGAAAAAAGTATGTTGTGAAATAATATAAATTCAAACAAGAGAAGGATTAACGATTAACCAAGATTCAGCCAGCTTCAGAAAGTTTCAACTATTAGCCCATTAATACGCAAGTATGTAAAGACAGTAAGAAGGAAAAAGGAGGCAAGGAGCTCATGTTCACATGACAGCTAGAATGCTAATTACAGTGGTGTGATTTTGATATCATGGATTCTGTCCTGACCCTGACCCCCTTTCTTAGGCCTATAACTAAGGCCTCTTTCTGTGACCAAAAAACAAAAGAAAACAACAGCCTTCTGCTAAATCTATTGATTCTAAAGAACCAAAAAGTACCTTTCATCATCAAAGAATTTGCAAATGTTGCAATAGTACTTTGCCATTGTAAGTCCATCACACGAAGGAGATATGCATACAGACCCAACAGGCTGTATAGTCAGGCACTGCATACACATCATTTCCGTTGTTGCTTTTCTGTAATCATCAAACAGATGTTAAGAAATACATGCCATTACTAAATATTAAGAAGTCATGTGAAAAATGTACCTATCCATTGAGTGGTCGCTTGCATTGTCATGACAAAATCTGCAAGTAAATAACTTGCCGCAACAAGCAGCTCTAAGTTTGCAATTTCGCTTATAGTGCTCACAACCAAAAATTTGTTTCTCTGGGTCCCGAAAAGATGGTGAGCATCCTTCTATTTGTTTACTGGATGACTCCCCAGACGGAGCCTTAGGTAGCTTCTGTTGAGCAGCTATCCAGCGACTACAGTAAATAAATAGCTAATCAACAAAAGCTTGAAGACAATATGTAAACTGCTATAAAATGAACATGCAATTTATTATGTTGTAACTATAAAAAACAAGCGAATTAGGATAATTGGAACAAACCTTGTCATTAGATTCTGCACAAGATACGCCTTTCTCCTTGGATCAAGAGTCGAGTCACGATAGACCTTCCGGATTTCTGACTCAAGTTCATTCTGATTCATCCGGAAAATGTCTTTCCAACCTGGCTTGAACATCTGGTCATTCAGGTTCAAGCTTTCCTGATAATCACCACCTAGAACAAAACCATAACATGTTATACTTTAGATATTCCTTCTGCAATTTCCATGATATCATAAAAGAAACTCAGAATAAAAACCTCTTTGAGAAGTGCTACGCTCTGAAGCTTCTGCCTGTGTTGCAGATACAGGACTTTCTTTCAAGCATTCATTTAGCCATTCATTGAACATGGTGTTTTTGGTTGCCTGTTTCCATGTGTCCATCATTTTGCTCTGTTCATCCTGTGTAAGCGCAGAAGTTACCCATGGCAACATTGATTGGAGAACTTCAGCACCTGTAGTTCCAATTATCCGGCCAACTATCTTGTCTTGTTCTTCCACAGTGAAATGTTTTCCAAACAGTGGCCAGAGCTCAAGCTCTTCTCTAAAAATATGTTGATCCAGGGTTACTCTAATAGATTTGCACATCCCTTGAAGCTTAGTTGCAAGCTCGTTGTACTTTTTGATATTATCCCTGTCATTGGCATCAGGAATTGCAAAACTATTTTCACTTAAATCTGTTGGCATAGGGGTCCTTTGCAAGACTTCATGAAGGACAGAAAGTTCAGAAAGAACACAGGAAATATCTTCAAATAATTTTTCCTCCTGCTTATGATCCAGTGTGTAAGAATGGCTCACGTTATGAAGTGTCTCTTTGGATTCGAGCGCAGGAAATACTATATCATCTTCAGCATTACTATGAGCTCTATATAAACCCCACAGAAGCCGGAATCTTCCACTAAATTGCCTAATAATTGTTTCATCACCATCAGAAAGCTTTCCGGATTCAATGTCTAAATACTCCAAGTCTTTGCGTATGGCTTTATGGAATTTAAATATGGTATCTATTGGTCTTTCTGTAGAGCCAACATCACATGAGCTGTTGTCAGTTTCCCACACGAAAAGACTAGAATTAATGGACGGGGCAGAAGCAGTGAAGGACAAAGAGCGTAAGGACTTGGTTGTAGTGAGTGAACCCAGCCCCAAATTGTTCCTGCTGACTCCTAAAGCTGGCACACAACAAGACCTCGAACTACAACATTGTTTCTGAGTACTTTCACTTTCTGAAATTTCAGAGACATCTTCATTGTGTACCTCCAGTATATTTCGCTTGACTGATCTTTGTTGCGTCTCATCTGATTCAGCTAATACTGAGCAATCTCTACCAGAAACAGAAGCAGGACAGGAAGATTGAACAATATTTTCTTCAATATCATTAAATCGCTGGGCAGGACAGCAGCCTGAGACGCTAGAAGACAAACACATACCATCTTTACGAGCCTTGCAAGCCCAACCACAGAAAAGTGTGACCAGAGCAGTATCTATTGATGGAGCTGGAAAAAATTGAAAAATAGTCAAATATAGACGACAACTAATTTCTTAAAAATATACCTTCTTTCAGCAAGAAGCAAAATAAAAATAGCAAGAAGCGATAAAAATAGACAGATAACCTGCCAATTGCATGTTTTTCAAAAACATCTGTGCTTCATCTTCAGTTAATGAACTAGTCAACCACGGCAGGACACGCTCAATCAACTTCAATGGCATCATGCATAAGCTTTGATAGAGAAGTTCACGTTGTCTTTTGAAGCTAAAGTGCTTCCGTGCAAGAGGAAGAACCTACAGAAATGAGGAATTAGGTACATTGAAAAAATTCATTCAAAAGTAGCTTTAAAAGGCTATTATTTTGGGAAATTCTTCCTATGTATGCCCAACTTTGGATTAAGAAGAAGAGAACTCCCCTTCCTGTGTCATACTTTTCCATCAAAATAACAACAATAAAAATAATAATAATAATTAGGTAATACAATAAATGCTCATAGTTATCAACCTTTGACGAGCTATGATGTAACTTCTGCAAATAGGACAAAAATTCCCCCCAAACAACTTACTAATCATCCTATTATAATATTAACATTTAACAATGCATCCACTAACACATACGCATCTCACTTGAGGAGCTCTTGAGAAAAAAGTATTTCATGACAAACGAAGAATTACCTGAACTTCTTCATTATCGAAATGCCTCTGTATTGTTTCCAATACATGATCAGCATGTGAACACAATGTTGAATAAAATTCAGTTTCTGAACTAGATGTTGCTCCCTCACTTTGAATACTTTCAATCAAAGAACGGAAGTCATTAAATTGGCTTTCTTCTTCAGCATGCTCTTTACGGAAAGAAAACTTTCCATCTACTGCTGGAAAAATAACCTTGTCCTCAGCAATACTGCATCCATATAAATAAACAATTAACATTCCTTGTACATTCTAAGTCTACATAAAGAATGAAGTATAGAGGATATCATTTAAGAATGTAGCATACCTTTGGTTTGACAGTCATTCTGACACTTTATATACTATAGTATATCATAAGATCCTCTAGTAAATATTATTACAACCACATTCCATAACACCTTATTTCTTACCCATTCATTATAGCGGTCACAGACTTCTAACCCTACATAAATAATGTAGTACAGAGGATAGCTTTCAGATAGTACCACACAATAATCTTTTATGATAATTGTTTTGCCAATCACATTGAAAATTACTCCAACCACATTCAATGACACCTTATTTCTTACCCATTCATTGTAGTTGTCATGTACTTCTAACACTTGATAAGGAATGTAGCACAGAAGTTAGCTTTTAAGATAGTTACCACACATTAATCTTTTATGATAATTGTTTTTTTCAATCAACATGCTATGTGACATTAAAATAAAACGGTCACAAGAAGTTCCTCTGATAGAAAAATACCACGCTGCATTCCATGAAAGTTTATTGACAACTGTTATTTCACTCGTTTAAGATGGACAATTTCCTTTTCTTATTCATTTAGTATTACTAATCTTATAAAAGCCAGCCCAGATGCTTAGAGTATACTTACACAGACTAACTTCTGCAATAATTGAGGACCAATAATTGATTTTTCTGTCTTATTGTTTCTTCTTTTCCTCTATGAGAAGTGAGAACAAAAATTTCAAAGCATTGCGATCCAAGATAGTACAAAACTGTACAGGGTAATCGTAAACACTAAATTAAGTTGAAAAAAAAAGAGATAAGCCCTAAAAAGAAATCAAATATGAAAATTTGTAATTGAAGACAAGATGCTTCCAAGAGACAGAAGTTTAAAAAAAATATTAAAATGATACCTGTGAAATATGCAAACTTCAGCAATGAATTGCAACCTTTCATTGAAAGCTGACAGGTTAGTAAAATCTCCAGAGAGTTGTATCTTTCTGGTCTGCGCTGCTATCTCATTTAACTCTTTCTTTATCGCATTATGCCAGAATAATATTTCATCTATAGGATGTGTTGTCATGGTATCAGAAACATCTATGGTACACGAACAATATTTCCTTTTCCCAGTTGCTGTGGACTCACATGAACATTTTATTTTCCCATTCTGATGGGTTAAAGGATTACGACAAAATCGCACCTGAGAATGATCTACACAATTTTCAATTGTGTTAGCACGACTTCTCCCTTCCATCCAGGTGAAAATAACCTTCAATAAGCAAGAATATAATCAGATACATTACCATGAAAATCAAATGTTGTTCAATGCATAAGGTAGCATTGAGAAGAAAAGAACAAAGATGTAAAACAGCACACAAAACTACACCTTTTGAAGAAGCTTTTCCTCTGGAACTATCTTGCTTAAGCACTTCCGCAGATCCTGAGATTCATCGGGTGATATAGATGTTGAGAGCCACGGAAGAAATTTTGTCATCATATTCACAGGAATACTACAGAGAAACTGCCAAACCAAAGATGCCTGTTCCTCAAGGGAGAACTTCTCAAGAAGCAATGGAAATACCTGATATCATCCAATGAACAAAAATATCATACAAATCACTACTGCAACAAGATTTTCAGCCATTTAATGCAGGGTGTGACTGTGAACCATTTATGATATTGATTTGTAAACTTCCTTGTGATCAACAGTCAGGCATGAACATATCTAAGCATGCTTGTTTGAATCTTCTAGTTGATAACCTCATACACATGCACAATTTTTAAATTTTATCATGAACATTCACAAATCTGTATGCATGTTTTTCTCCTGAATGGTATTTCCATGTCAACATATAAAACAAAGTAATGAAATATAGTCTGAATTCTGTCAAATGACCGGCACTCTTTTTTTTAAAGACAGAAGATATGAAGTTATTAAAGTTGTAAAGTGTGTAATATAATCACAGCAATGAACGTCACAGAAGCAAAATCTGTCATTGCTAACATTAGAAACAGCATCTGATCAGTCTATTGTTGCAAAAAAAATTATACTAGTGATTACCGCATTTTTAATTATTATTACTGGTTGAAGACCTCATGGTTGGGTTAAGAGTAATAGCCAGAATATCTAACCCATCAAATAAACAAAAGAACGCATAAAATAGGGAAAATATAATTTTCATAGCTACAGCACGTAGGATTTGGCACCTACCCTGAAATAACCAAATTGTAAATAATAGGCCTTTTAGTTTGTATGGGGGAAAAAACAAAGTCCACCTTTCTGATATCTTAAACGTCGCCTTTATCTCTTAATAAGAGTTCAGGTGGAAATCAAGGAAAGAATTATTCATCAAACTTATACCTGCTCCTCCTCCTTAGCCATGTGTTGACTAACTGATGTCTGCAGAGCTCCAGTGCAGGATGCCAACTCCCTTGGGAAACTTTCAACATTATGGACGGAAGAGTTTAACAGCTTAAATAGATGTTCAAAAATTTCACTTTCACCCTGGTGTTCAAGGGAATATGTCTGTGCTACATTCTTTACCCGTATATCTAGAGCTGGGAAAATCACCTACATTTGAGAACAGATTTTCCTCAGAATGTTTGAACACAGAAGAAATGCAACAGATATAAATCAATATTAATCGAAAATTGGTATTGGTTTAAGAAAAGGATTCCTCGTGGGAAACATATAGCATACAGCAAATCACAAAAAGGCAGCCATTGGACTCTATCAAGAAGTCTATAGGATCTGAGAAAGATAAATCAAACACAGTTCACAGCATCTTCGTCCAAATATTTAAAAAAAAAATATAGTAAATCCGTGCAACAGAAGTGAACAAACGTTTTAATCAACTAGCCCAGTCATTTCACATCCACTACACTAGAATGGAATTAATTTATGTGCTGCTAGCTGATCACTAGTGGGTCACGACAATTATTAACCGTTATATAAAAGCTCAATTCAGTCATGAATCAGAATACATTATCTTAAATCTAATTACAGCTATTCAGTGACAGCCGCATAGTTCAACCCCCACAGCCGTTAACTGCATAATCACTATACATAGCTCAACAGCCATAGCGACATGGACGGTTTAACACTACTTGTAATGGTAATTAATTAACGTTCTTTGCAGAGGATAAAGAAAACGCAAAGGCGTTGGGAATCATATTCAGATTCCATAATCTATATGCAATCATACATCTAGTTCATGTTATTAAAATCAAAATGCGGAAAAAAAAAAGTAACGAGAATAACAAAAAGACTATATAATTATACACTAGAACAACGCATGATGGTTCGATTTTAAAATACCTTAGCACTGAAACTTAAATTAAAGCTATCAAACATCAACCATCGTTTTCAACACTATTCATTCCACACGGAGACAAACTCGATTATTCAATCGAACAAGGAACGAAGAACAATCAAATTAAGAACAAAAAATAAGGAATACCAACGGTTCAGAAACTTGCACCTCATCTTCAGCATTGGAGTGGTGTCTGTACATCGATCTGAGGAAACGGTAGCGTTGGAAGAGGGGCTGGATGTCGGAGCACCTGCCGGTGGCGAACGCCATCGCCAATTGGTGCAGCGCGTCGAGCTCGTTCCGAATCGCCTTATGGAAAAACGAGAATATCAGAATTGGCGATTCCGACAGCGACCGGACGAAGCTGCCGCCGCCATTGGCGGAGGAATCCACCTTGCTCACCGGATTCGACAGCACCGCCACTCCTCCGCCGCCGTCCATGTGCTGCAGCCCCGTCAGCGGCGTCGCCATGCGCTTCTAATTTTTTTCTCCTCCGTCGGGAAATTTTCTCGCTGCTCAATTTTCCGGGAAAGCTATCTCTCCCTAGGTCTGCAGGGCGCGTAGGTTTCACGAGATTGGTTAGTTAGAAATGGAGTGTGCGCGTGAGTGCGCGCGTGAGGAAAAGAGAGAGAGAGAGAGAGAGAGAGAGAGAGAGAGAGATGGGTTATTTTGGTTGCAGGAGTTAAGAGTAACGTTTTTTTTGTGTCGTTCTATTCTAACTTCTGAACGGAGAAGAAGGGGTTGTTTGGTTAGTGCGATAAGATTAAGAAACCTGCGAGGTTGGTGTATTCTAATTGACTGAGGTATATCATGATGTTTATATACCTCTGTCATTGCCACGTGGCTAGAATTTGCCATGTAGGATGCTGATGTCAGACGAGGGTTACGAGTCACGACGAGAGTATTTTGTATGCATTTTCTTCTTACTACGTAACTGTTACTATATTTTATTATTTCTTTTAGCTTTGATGTCATCTATGTTTTTTTTTATTCTATTTTCTTAAATTTAAATATTCCCATTTTTTCCTTAAAAAACTTGATTCTTTGTCTATATTAGAATGACATATTTTTACTTTTAATTTTACTTTTTTCCTTTCAAAATATATTTCAATAAATATTACTTCTAATCATAACTTTAAAGAAAAATATAATTTTAGTTGTATAAGAAGAAATGCAATTTTTTTCTTGAATTACGAAAACAACTTTTTACTTATATATGGTAAATATTCTAATCTGTCTCCTGAGCAACAAGTATTGATAAGAATCAATGAATTTATTTTTTCCAATTTTAAAATAAGTGTTTGCATGCGATTTGTCCACATACAAAGAAAGTCGCATTCATTAATTAATTTAGGCAAGGAAGAAAAGTTGCTCAAATCAATTAATTAGCTAGAGCCCTAAATTTTAAAACATTTTAAAAGTCTTTCCTAATTTGTTCTATTATAATTCTTCTGTTTAAATCAAATAATAATTCTTTTATTAATATAGAATTCACAGTAATTAAAGTGCTTAATTACACTATAAAAGTGATTACATTGAAAAAATGTGGACAGTAATTGTTTACTGTTGAAATGGTTTTGAAAATTGATGAATAATAATAATAATAAGAAAGTGTAGGGTTGAAAAGATGAGGCCAGAAGTAGCATTAGAAAACAAAATTGAATGAATTACGTGGTTGCACACCATGCATCATCACTCACATAAGTTAAAGAGTTGGAATATTCTTTGTTTTTATTATAGGGGAAAAAAATAAAATGAGGTCATAAAAATATTGATATTTTTGGAGGTTAATAATATGTGAATTAATATATATATAAGAAGTAAAAGAGTTGGCATAGGATAAGAAAGGCACAAGGGAGGCACGAGGAGAGTGTGTGGCGAGGATTAGATGGCACTTGATATCCCCATGCCTGTGCAAGCCTAACCCTGTCTTGGCTTTGCACAACACATTCCTCCACCGTCCAAACCTTCTTCATTCCTTTCACCATCTCCATTTATTAACCTATTTTATTTCCTTATCCCTTTCTACGAATATCTCACACCATTCCAATATTTTAAATAATTATTTTCAGTTCTTAGGTATTTATTTTAAGATCAATAAATACTTTTTATTTTACAGTTTTTAAAATCTTCAATTTTCTTCAGTTATAATACCTTCTAGAAACATCATTCACAATGAACAAACATTACATGAAGGTAGTAAACACAGCTTTCAGTCAGCTGTCAAACAAATATGCATAACCAACAAGGAGTTCAACGTCATTTTTTAGCTTCCAAGAAAAACAAAAACCTAGTTCATCCTAAAACGGAATCAAAGTCAAATTTATTCTTAAACAAACATAAAACATAATTCAAAACAAGTTCAAATCCAGAAAATTATTTCGTTCAAACAAATTATTATTTTTTATTTTATTTAAATGAGCAGGTATAGTCTCTTCCTATCAGGTCAACTCATACTGTACAATTATATATATTTTTCTAGTGAAAAAAATTATTAAAAATAAACAACTTAATATAAAATATACAGTCAAGCGATTCCTATTCCTATATATATGTATTAAAACTATAATTTAGTAAATAATAATAAAATATCGACTGTCATATTAATATAAAATTCTCTTCCATGGTAAGAATTGTGGTAATATTCTAATAATAATTTTTAAAAATAAATTTCAAATGAAAATAAAAGTAGTATAACTTTTTATACAATAAAAAAAATAAGTGGGTTGATTCTCCATAACTTATCTAAATTACAAATATAAGCAATCCTTCAAACCCCATAAACACTATGAAAAGTGATTTGATGATTAGTGGAACTCAAACTCACAATACATAGAATATGAGTCACTGGTCACTTCAAATGGAATAGGGGAATTCAAAGGAAGTTGGAGATGAATATATCCTGAACTTGAAGCACCAATTAATAATTTTACATCAGGTGACCTAACTTTAGAGAAAGTGTTGTAGGTATCTAATCTAATGATATAAATTAAGTTACGAAATAAACCAAATCATTAAAGGACCCATTAAAAATAAATGAGTGTTTATTTTATGAGTTTCAGGTGGGTCAGTGTGATTTAACCTCGATTTTGTAACCCAAAGTGAAACCATGAAACCTTTTTCTTCATCAAATAATCATTCATCGACTAAAATATTAGTAGGCACGATTCAAAAGAAAGTGCTTTAAGTGCGCAACACAGATTCTGAATATGGTTTTTACTATCGTTGACGATTTATAGACAAGAGTGCTACTGAGACATCCTTTGCAAATTTGTCAAATGGTCACTGTTTTCAATTCCAATAGACATCATATGAATACAGAAAGTACGTAAAGTCTTTGAGTTTACTATACATTATACCAACAAGGGTAAAGTAGATCAGCTACCACAGTTGACGATTATCTATTTCATTATATTTATTCTTTAGATGTATAATTGTGTATTAAACTCATATAAAAAATGTAAAACATTATTTTAATGGAAAACAACATAAATTGCATAATCTCTGAATTGAGGTATAATGGTGGATATGATAGATCACAATAAAGATGTACAAGACAAAATCCACCTTTTGTTTTGATATTTTACTATCAATAATAATAGGTTAGATTAGTTTAAAGATACATCGAGAAAAACATTGGACCCTTTGTGCCTTATAAATCAATCTAATCTAATATAAATTGCAAAATATAAAACCAATACATAACTAGAGTTAAGAAAATACTTTTTGTTAAATTAAAACAAATTTTGAATGTAATTTCCCAAAATCAATTAAATTAAATTAAACATACGAGGATGCACTTAATTTTAATTTCATACTGTGAAACCCTCTTTTTCCAAACTCCTGCATGCCCCACCTTTCATTTATTTCCCTCTCTCAATTCTTTATTTCAATTTCAAAGTTTTCTCCTTTTTCTCTTTTGAAGATTTCTTTCCCATAATTCATTAATTTCAAATTTCAATATGAAGAATCAAGTTCTTGTCCATTAAAATCTCAATTAAATTAAGGTTTTATTTATTTTAAGGATTTATTGTTTTTTATTTTTTTTCTTAGTTTTTGTTATCAATCTTGATAAAAAAACAGTTAAGAAACATGTTTCTTTCAACTTAATTATGGTCATACTGAAATTTGATTCTATTTTGATAATTCACTATTGGTTCTTAGATTTTTGAAATCCTGCAGCATGTCTTGTGACTGTTTGAAAAGAAAACCTCTAAGTAAGGAAATCTAGTCTCAAAATTTTTAAAATAGTACACTGAATTAGAATATTTGAATGTAAAATTACATTTAGTTTTAAAGTAAAAGGTTCTCTTGCAGGATGTGTGATAATAAAATTTCGTATAAATTGTTGCAATGACTAATTTTTATGTTAATGAAACTTGTGAAAAAGGATGTGTGATAATAAAATTTCGTATAGATTGTTGCAATGACTAATTTTTATGTTAATGAAACTTGTGAAAAAGTAGATGTTTGAATGCTTAGTAAATAACTATTATCTTGATATGATATGTATCCTTGCATGATTTGATTTTGTGAATTGAATGAGATATGCTTTTATGAATGATGGAAAATGAGGGCATATATTTGGGACAATGTATGAGTTGAGTTGTGCTTGTTGTGTGTATTAAGTTTTGACATCTATGTTTTAACAGATATCCTCAAGTTTCACTGATAATCTAAGTCACATAGACTAAGATATCAGGAGGTGAGAAGCTGTGAGGGAGTTCATATACACTAGAACCCATTGTAAACACTCAGTTTTGAATGTATAAACTTACTCTGACCCTTTTCTTTATATTTTTTTTTGGATAATCTAAGTCTTGTGTATTGAGTTAGATGTTAATCTCTAATAGTAACCAGCTTAGTATTAATCTTACGAAAGACGATAGGTTTATGTGTAGGTTATATGTTTAATTGAACATAATCATGTATGAATTATGTGATAATTGAAGACTAGTTCTTGATTGAGATTGCAAAAAGTTTTATTTGAACTATTAAGACTTTACAAGTTAAAATTATATTGACTTTATTTACAGTAGCTATAGTAAAGTTTACTATTTTCTTCATGTTGAAAAATTTATATTTCTAGCTTACCTTTGTCATCTTGTTTTATTTTGAACTGTAATGATAATACTACGTACTTGAGCAGATATTGAAGCTGGAGTTAGAACATTTGAGTGTTAGGTATCCAAGTGTGAGTCTAGTCCCACATTGAGTAAAAATGAAAAAGTTGAGTAACAGATAAGAAAAAAGACCCACAAACCTAATGTTTTAAGGTTTTGAGTTGAATGTGGTATTAGTCCCCTGTGTGGGTCCAGCTCTTGTCTCATTCTTGTTTATCTTCCCAGCGTTTTCCTCTTCAGATTTTTCCAATATTGAGGAGAACTAGAAGTTTGAACATGCTATAATTTTTGTGCAACTTATATATATGTAGATAGGAAGAAATTATAACTAAGTTCTGTATTGTATTAACTTAATTATGATGAATGTTTATCTTGTATATACCTTGATGTTAAGTTGTTATTTTAGACTACCAAAACACATTAATAGAGTAAAAATTTATTGTATAAATCATGTTAATTTTGATTATGCGGAAGCGTTGTGCACATACCAAATGCATTATTTTGAGTATTATGCTATTGAGTGTGATCTATTCCGAGTACACATTTTTGTGTAGAACGCTATTTTGAGTACTATGCTCTTGAGTGTGAGCTATGCCGAGCACACATTTTTGTGTAGAACTCAATTAGAATATAATACTCTTATGTGGGGTTAACTTAACTTTTATTAATTATAATACATTATTGTGAAATGTATAATATGAATATTTTTAGTTTGTTTGAATTATATTTGAATTAAATCACAACATTTTAATTTATAAATATTTTTAATATATTTATCTTAAAAACTATATTTGAACCGGTTCTTCATATTTATTTTATATATTTGGATGAAGAATTTTTTTATGAGATATATTATCATCAATGTTAAAAGTATATATTGCTTAAAAATTATAACTTTAGTAATTTTATTTTATTTCAACTTACTAAATATTTTTTAAGGATAAAAACCTGATGAATATATTCAGTTTCAAAAGTGACTCTATTTTAAAGATTTTAATAATCTTAAACTTTAAGCATTAGTTCTAGAAGAACCTAGTTATTTGCTGCAATATTACTTTTAATTATTGATATATTTTTTTAAATATTATAATTCATTTTTGAAATGAATATGAAAAACAATATATGGAAAAAGATATTTATAAAGTTTCTAAAATGTTCGTTTTATAGAACAATTCTTTCGAAAGTATTATTTGAAGAAGACTCCTTTATTTCATTTAAGATGGTTATTATAATTTATATACAAAGAAAATTGTATTAATTTAAACCCTCTGATATTTAACATGCACACACAAACTTTTATTTTATGCTGGATGCGGAAAAAAATATGTAAAAATTTGAATCAAATGTCTGTGAACTACCACACTCGTAAACGATTTGAATATTTATTCTACTCTAATATAGAACCATGCAACTACTTATCTAATAAGATATTTGAAAATCCCATAGGTGTAATCCACGTATGGACAAAAACATGAACCCTACAGATAATTATTGACGCAATTCAACGCTTTCTTTTTTCAACCCTTTGATGTTTCAATCAAGAAATACAAATGGTGATGGTCTGAGATGTTTTCCATATCAATTTGTCTCTCTCTGCCTTCTTGATCAAACCACAAAGTTGCAATCCCTTTATGGATAACATGATTTATGATCCATGCACCGAAAGAACATTGAAGTGTGCACCTCATCCATGCATGCCATTCCACTAGAAAATGGAACAAGTCTTGTTCTCTCTCCAAATATGGAAGATGAATCCATTTTACACTTGCACTGAGTTAATACTTGTTGCTAATGTAGAGATATAACCCACTAATTTCCAACATGGTTCATATCTTCAACTACAGTTAGCAACCTTATAATGTGTCTCACACATATTCCGAATATGCTTTGTGGATTCTTTAGGATGAAGAATGTATGTCTCTTTAGTGTGCTGAGTCTGACTAGATAAGACTAAGGATAATTTCATCATCTCTTCATTATATATCACCTTCCTTTTGTTCCACTTTGAGTCTTAATTTTCCAAGGGAAAGAAACAGGAAATAAAGTATAACAAAAGAGTGCGTATTGGGCACACAACGTAATTTGCTTTGCTAGGGATAAACACCTCTATAGTGTAAGAGAAAAAAAGAGGATAAGAGATAGGAAGAAAAATGTGTTTGGTTAAAAATAAATAAATGGAAAGAAAAGTTATTTTATTTATTTTGATAATTTTAAAGAAGCGGCCATAAACTGGATAATCTTGACCAATTTGAAAAATCATTTAATGTAGTTGAAATAACTGAATTTTGGGTTGTTTGATCAAGTAAGGGAAACTTAATGGAATTCATAATTGTCTCAATATTTTTTTTCTAATTGTCTAAAGAATCAAGAATTAAGACCATTCTAATGTCCCTACTCAACTTATTAACTGCCCGTTCAAGGCGACTGATCTTCTCCATCGAAGAGCTTACGCTTACTCTCAGCCTCTTTGATTGGTAGGCGAGCGGGCTAAGCCCCCTACTTAAGATTCCATTCAGAACCTTTCTAACTAAATGAGATTGAGTTCCACTCTTGATCCAATCCGTCTTTCCCTGGCCTCCCCACCACACTCTTGATACGAAAGAAACCTCCCGCCAATAATAATAATTATTATTATTAATTTATTTATTTTTATTAAAATAAAAAATAAAGAAAAAAATAATATATTTTTAATTGATTATGAAAGCTCAGTAATTATGGAAGTCAAATAATTAGTCATATAAAGTTAAAACAATTTTGACATAATTGATTTATTGTATATATAACATAATTAGTCATATTGGATTAACAACATATATATAATTAAGTTCATTATAATTTATATATTTTGGTGGAATTTGAGTTTGAGTTAATTTAGCATAAATGAATCAACGATGATTTGGACTGACTCGGTTAGATTTGAATAAAAATCAACTTAACTCAACTTAACCAGCCTTGATCTGTCTCGGCCTGACTCCAATTCTCTCTAACCTGTTTTTTTTTTTTTTTGAATAACAATGAATAAATAAAATAAAAAAAACACTTAAGGGGTGTTCCAACCCTTGTACAATACACTCTAATTAAGAAGAGTGTCACACAACTACCAACACAAAAAACCAAAACTTGACCTAGGTCTCACCCAACTTAGTTCGAATTTTACCTAACTTGATTTGATCTAGACTTTGTCTAATCCCAACTTAGACTCGTCTAACTTGACCAACCTAAGCCTAATTTGACTCAATTTGACTTAATCTCATTACTAACTGAATTAACTTAACATGACTATGATTGAACCTAACTTGACATGAGTTTGACCCCACTCATTATGACTTAAGTTTAGCCTAGCCCAACTTCACTTAAGCGTGACCTAGAGTTATCAAAGTAAATTCGTCCCAAATAAGCCACCCAACATAATTTATGATTCAGGCCAAGAAAGCCACCCAACATAACTTATGATTGAGGCCTAAGACAAACTTCAAAATTAATACCTCAAATAAAAATAGGTTTTTTTTTTCTCATATTTATATGATATGTTTATTTTTAAGGTATGACAAAATACACTTAATAAATAAATTATTAAACATAATCTTCCATTTAGTTATGCGAGTATAAGGGGTATGGGGTATTTGTTCTTTAAACTCTTCTATATTTTGGGATGCTTCACTTTATCTCTAAATAAAAAATATTGATTTACATAAAAACATGATATTGACTAATGACAATGCATGTGGTCTTCATGGTTACCTCATAAAATAGGGTTTCCAACTTGTCATACCGGAAGCACATTCTATTTCCACAGCAACATGAAATGGATTTCTTGAGTTTATATTCAACTATTTTTTTTAGTTAGGTTTTTCAACTAATGGATGATGAGGCTTTTTATATAGGTTTGTCCCTTCTTTGTATCCTTTCTTCTCTTCTAAAAGTATAAACTTGAATAAAGTTTCGTTAATAGTTAATATTTATCCCATAATTAATATTTAATGGTAAATAAATGTTTACTTGATTATGGGAAGATACTATACCCTTATTAATGATCCACTATTTCATTTCAAAACTTCCGGTCAAGGATGCTCATATATATTGGCAAAATTCCTACCACCAGACAATCTTATATTCTTTAATATAAATGAAAATATTGTCAAATAAATTTTAAAAGATGGCTGCCACCACATATAAGTTTTAGAGTTTTGTTAACTAGGTTAACGGTTGAAAAATTAATAATATTTCTTTCTCTTAAAACTTATATATAGAAACAAACACGTTTAAAAAATCATAAGAAGTTTCTATGCATTTCACTAGAAAACTTTAATCTTTTAATTTCATAATCAATGTCCTTAATCCACTGTGTAATATTAGTTTGACTTGAATGCTTTACTAACCCACTAGATTAAATCATGGCGTTATGCAGTACTCCCCAACCCATTAAACTTAATTTCTCTCAAACATATATTTTGTTTTGCAGATTTTGATATGAGTGGATGCTATAGTCAAATGCATGGAAAGAAACCGTTCACTCGTACGAGTCAGTCACGACATTTTGATAGCGTTATAGGACGAGATAAAATGTTTCTATGATGTTATATGGGTACATTTATGTAAATCTAAATATTTTTTAAACTTTTATTTTGATTTAGATATAGTGTATATTTATAGATTAATTGTGTAAATTTCAATAAGGGTATTGGAAGACTTTATTATACCTCGAAAAAATTATATTATTATAATTTTTTTAAATTGTGAGACTTTCAAATTTTTTATTAATAACGATTAAATTAAACAAAATAAATAAATAAATAAATAACAAAATCATGTGGGTAATTGAGTTTATATAGATTTTTTAATTAATATAAAATTTCACACTTGAAAAGAGAAAATGATAATGATAAAGCCCAGCCCAACAAAAAGCGCAATCTCTAGGACTTGAGACAATAGGCTTTTACTTCCTACACCGTCGTTATTACTACGCTGCCATCATGTACCCTTTGAAAGGAACAAGAAGTTCTCATTTATGTTTTTAAAAATCTGTTTTAGAAATTTAATTTCTGAATTTTTTTTAATACGTATTTTAAATATTCTGGAAATTTCATTATGATGGAAAACTGGTTCTAAAATATATTTTAGATGTTTCATAAATTTTGTTTCAGAAATTTTGTTTCAAAAATTTAATTTTGAAAATTCTGTTATATAAATTCTATTTCAAAAAATCACGTTTTGAAAATTTCAAAAATTTATTTAGACTAATCTCAAAATTATTTTTACAAATTTAAGTTTATAAAGAGTAAAATAATCATTTTAAAAATTATGAAGTTACGATTAATATTATGAGCTTGGAGAAAGAAAAGCTTGAGACAATATCAACCTATTAACACGAGTGCCTCACAATATTAGATTCAACTATACGCAAAATAAGTGTTTATTCAAAAGTTAATTTGTAGGATTTTGGTATAATAAGTATTTATAGTGGGGATTGTCTCCCTATTTTTTTTAATAATTTTAAAACTCAAAAATACATTTTTATATGTTCGAGTTTTTATTTTTAGCAGGTCTTTGATTATTTAAGTATTATTTATTTTATCGTTTTTATAAAATATTTAATTATTTTATTGTAAAATTGTTGGTGATATTCTATTTTAGATACTGTAAAAATAATTATAATTTTTAGTTTCTGTAAACAACATATTTGAACATAGCAAAATGAAGAGGGTGTAACTCTAATGGCATATGATTTTTGTAAATAACAGTTTGAATTTATATGACATTGCATATATTATTAAAACCAGTTTTCATTTACTCTTATTTGTAATGATGATAATTTATCGATAATTTATTGTAATTAATGGTTACTAACGAGTACGTTTCTTGCCAATTTATGCAGTTTCTTTGTGCAGCACATTAAAAGTGTTTAAACAATGACAAATTGTATTCAAAAGAAATATAAAATAATAATAATAGAAAGAAATATACAATAATAATAGTAATATAAAATACAAACAAATGAGTTTCATTTTCTTTTTCAAACTAGGCAATATAGTTTAGTGTACAAATTTAGTTCCATGACAAATAAATTTATGCTTGTAGAATATTTATAAGAAAATTGTTTTATACTAATTTTATATAAAAAAATCACAAAATTTAAGATATTTAAATACATAAAACTTAAATTAATCTCATTTCAAATTGATTTATTTTCAAATTTTTACCAAAATTTAATTTTTTAAATAAAATATTTAGATAACTATCGAATATAAAAATTATTTAAATATTAAATAATTATTAATACTTAAAAAGTACGAACATTAACATCTTAGGTGATCTTAATTAATGTTACCTTTTGATCAAAATTTTAATATTTTTTCATTGATATTGATGAAATTTTTTTCTTGATTAATGTAAATTATCATTGTTTACATTTTGTGTCAATTACAATTGTTTAGCTGATGTACATTAGAGTTGCTTTTACGATGTTGATGAACTTTTTATCGACTTTTCAATAAATGTTAGTAATAATTTTCCTAAAGAAGATAAGTAAAAGGTAATTTTAGCTAATGTTAGATGAAAATTTCACAATCAACATTACAAAAAAAATAAAATCTAATAAGTTATTCACAAAATATAACATTTCATAATGGACGTAAATTAAAAAAAAAATAGTACCTGTTTTACCAAAAACTAATTTCTGAATATTGGCCGAAAAGTTTTATAATATCCAGCGAAAAATATTAATAATTTCTAACAATAAAAAATAAGTCTAAAAATTAAAATAAAAAATATTTTTTAGAAAATATCAATAAAAAGTTCTAATAAATATCAACTAAAAATAATTATTTCAATAATGTATTGGTTTTAACCAATCTTACAATGTCCTAAAAAACGATGAAAAGAGCGTGAATTTGAAAATACATATAATTTCATATTTTTAATTACATGAAACTTAATTTTTTTTTAATTTTAAATAATTAAATAATTTAATTATTCAAGTAAAATATATAATTTTATTTTTTTATCTAAATAACATATTTTATTAAAATGTACTTCAAATTCTCTGTAAAAATAATTATTTCATTTAAATTTTCTATCTATAAAACACTATTAATATCTATCCACCAAAATAACATTGTCCCAAGTTCTTTTTTTTTGTGAAAAATAAATATATAATTATAAAAATATGTAAAAGTAGTTAAACTAGTTAGTATTAATTAATAATAAAATAAATTTTATTTTAAATATAATCATAAAAATAAATATTTTAAGTGATAATTATATTTAATTAAACTATCTATAATTTAGTAAATATTTTTCAAATCAATAAAACTTATTTTTATTCTCGAGAGTATAATAAATAAATCCCCTGGGAATGCATATTCTAGATATGGAAAAACAAATTAGTTTCTTTTATGTAATGAAATAAATTAATTAGTTTCAACAGCATCGAATAATAATTTATAGTTTTTGCTATAATAAGTTTGTCAGACAAAGATTGCTTTGGTAAAATCAAATACTTTCACAGTAAACATAAGATTTTGACCATTAATTCACAAACAATTATTAAGAAAGTTACAATCTTTTTTGTATGTTATTTAAGTTTTTTTTATAATATAATAATTTGTTATTACTTTAGTAAAGTAAATGTAAAGAATATTTTATACGTTTTTACATCTGAATAAAATAAAAGCATATATATGAAAATCGATTTTATAAATGGAAGTTAAAAAAAATAAAAAAATTAAATAATGCGATAATTAAAAAAAATAAGGATAGTTCATTGAGTTAGCCATGATAAATTTGTTTATAATTGTAACAAAAATGAAATTACTTCTTAATAATCAATGTATGGAGAGCATAAAATTTTAATTTATTTTAATTTTTAAAACTTCTTTAAAAGACCATTCATATAATTTGTTATCTATGAATTAAAATGAGATTATAATTAATGATATATGATATTTCTTTTTTATTTTCTGATCTAATGTTATGAGTTCATAACTTTGAATAAATACGTTTTTATACTAAATTATATATTATTGGCCTGGGAGGATTAACGACTAAATAAACGTGTATTTAGTACTTTCTTTTTAACTTTCCTTTCAAATGTTTAATAGCTATATTTGAGTTATTTTTGTATTTAGGAGAAACTTAAATTGAGAATAAGTTTATTTAAACAAAATAATCAATAAAGAATTTAATGATTTTAATTGAACATAGTTACCATAAAAATAAAAAAAAGACATAGAAAGAAAATAGTAATTTTATTCTGTAGTTCTTATTTATTTTCACAATTAATTCTCAATTTTAATCAATTTACCTTTCTTTTATTTTATACTAAATTGTAATAATTACCAAGTGAAACCCACATTTTTTAAAAAAACTGATACTTCTATTTCATGTACTTTCCTCATTTCCTTTTAAACGTTAATTTTTTAAAATATTTTCTTTTTATTTAACTGTATTTCTAAAGTTGAAGACAATATTAACTATGTTTTAACATTTATATTCTTATCTTTTATCTAATTATTAATTACTTTACACACACACAAATATATATATAAAATATTTTTTAAAGATATTTATTGTTATCGAACTCTTATTTTAAAATCTCAAGACAACATTATGCTTTATCATTCATTTAACTTTTAATTAGTTTACATATATGCATTATTGTGAGTAAAAAAGAAAATGATAAAATATAAATATTTTATTAAAATAAAGAAAAAATTACATTTTTTTAGTTTCTCTAAATCAATCTTAAAGGACACTGAAAAAGAATCTAAAAAGATAATTAAGATTACGTTTTTTCAAACATTAATTCAAATATAAAACAAATATATGAAAAAGACAAAACAAAAATCATAAAAATAGTAGATGATATGATCAGAAGGAGAAATTTTTAATATTAATGCACTGTGTAAAATACTACATTATAATTAACTAATAATAATTGTCATTAATATATTTTTCGATATAATTATTATAAAATTAATAAAGCTATTATTACATTAAATTAATAAATGACAGCAATGACCAAAAAGATAATTTTAAAAATTAACCTCATACAAGGTATTTTATTATAAAATATTTGAAACTAAAAATTCTGAAAGAATTAATTATATCTATAATATATAGCTTTTTGTGTGTGATGGGTATCTTATTCTAGTGGATACTAATCATAATTTTAATATATTAGCATATTAAATCATCCACACCATGACATTTACAATGTGAAAAAAATATAGGCATATTTTTAAAAATAATTTGAAGTGAGTTATGCTATAATATGTTGAAGACACGTAAAAAAGTTTTAAATTCAAAATAATTAGATTATTTTAATATTAGAAAATTTTAATTTTTCATCGTAGTATTTAGACGAAAAATTTTAAGAAAATGATTCATTTTTTGTAAAAAACTTAAAAATGTTTTATGATAAATATGTTGTTTAAATAATAAGTTTTAGAAGAGTTTAAAGTTTTAAAATTTCATTTGAATAATTAGATTAAAATTATAAAATTTTAAATTTTATCTATAAAGTAAGAATATGAAAATCTTTATACTATCCAATTAATGTCTTTTCTCTTTTTATTATTTCCCTGCCTTGATTTTATTTGGAATATTATTGGCTTAACTATTATTCACCTATTATTAAAACGACTTATTTTCTATTGATATCAATTAAGATTTTTCTTATTAAGTTTGATAAAGTTATTTTTTATTTAAATTATTAAAACGTTTTTTTATTATTGTTGCTGTGACTTCAAACATTATTTTTTTGAAGTATATTCTAACTTCAAGTGTCATTTTTCATTATAGATCTTATAAAGAGAGACATCAGGAAAGAGATTAATATTATGAATTTTTGAAGGCTAATGTCGACAACTGTAGATAATTATTTTTATATCACTTAGCGATGGAAGATGAGAATTAAAAAAAAAATTAGTAAACTTTAAACAAATATATGTCACTTAATTAAATTCATCCACAGATTAAAAATATCATTATATAAAAAAATTACAAAAATTAAAATAGGTAATCAAATTACCTAAAAACTTTGTTGAACTAAGAAAGACTCAAAACATTTAAAAGTTTTAATAAATTATTGAAAAACCACATCATTAATGTCATTTAATCTCAAGCAATAAAAATAATATTCTTCAAAATTAAAGGATTAAAAAATAAATAAAATTAATTAGACTATTGATGGAGAAAACAAAGATAGCACTCTGGATTAAAGTCATATTTAAACCATCTCTAACAAGAGTTTTATATGTGAATTTCTTATAAATAAAAATAATACTTTACTTAAGTTTTACAAATATAGATTTCTCAGAATTGAAAAAATTATTTGCATAACTTTTTTACTGTTGTCATCCAATTCATATAAAACTCATATTAAAACATTACTTTATTAATAAGTAACAGGTGGATGATTAACATTTATCTCATCTATGATTTGTTTTCTCCATGGACCTTCTTGATCCCTCACTTATGCATAAACATAATATTTGAATGCCAATTAATATACACACCATACTTATCAATTAAGGTATTAAATTAATATTTATTAAGGTTCAAACTTTAATGCATGTTTCATAACAGTTTCTACTCAGCCAAATAAAACTGTTCCCTTTCTTATAATTTAATGTTCAATAGCGTGTACAGTTCATAACCATTCACAAACAGTGAAAAGAATACACCTTTTCTGCCCCCACCACATGTAAACACCAGAATACATATAGGTATTGTTTTTGGATCAATTTAAGTATCTGTTTGAGTCCAAAATCAAGCATCATGGATTCTCCTTCTCTCTATCTCCATTCTCTCTCACTGTATAAAAACTCATTACACATTATCAGATTCTAGCTAGCTACTAGTTCAAGCCAATTTCCAAAATCTGGTGCTGCACCAACTTTTTCTTCAATCTTATTCTGAAATTTTCATCACAATGAAGAATAAGGAGCAACAAGGTGAAGCCAAAGGTTCAGGTTCAGGTTCATATCTGAATCTCTTTTTTGCTCAATTAGACCTTCTCAACTTCTTTGGTCATGCTCTAGTTTTTGGCATTGGTTTACTAATTGGAATCTCACTCACTTTCTTTGTCAACAATTTCTCCTTCATCAACTTCCAAATCCAACAATTCTCCCTTCCCTCCAACACCCTCAAGCCACCACCTTTCTCTCCAATCCCCTCCAACATCTCATTATTACCAATATCACACACCCAAACCAAAAATGAATCTCAGTTTTCTAAAGAACCAGTCTTTGAGTCTCAACAAAATAATACCTCATTTTCACCCCAAAGGGATAACCAAACCAAAGATGAATCTCAGTTTTCTAAAGGATCAGTCTTTGAGTTTCAACAAAACAGTACCTCATTTTCACCCCAAAGGGATAACCAAACCAAAAATGAATCTCAGTTTTCTAAAGGATCAGTCTTTGAGTCTTCACAAAACAATACCTCATCTTCACCCCAGATGGATAACCAAACCACACGTTGTTCTAATTCCTCCTTGGTAAAGGTGGTGAATTTCACCAGGATTGGGTTGAGTGAATTGATGAAGCCTCCAATGGCCATGCATGGTATGAGTGATGAAGAGTTGTTGTGGAAAGCTTCCATGGTTCCCTTGATTCACAACCTCCCATTCAAGCAGACTCCAAAGGTTGCATTCATGTTTTTGACCAAAGGTCCTGTGCTATTGGCTCCTCTCTGGGAGAGATTCTTCAAGGGAAATGAAGGGTTGTATTCTATATATGTCCATTCGCACCCTTCCTTCAATGAAACAGTGCCTGAAAGCTCTGTCTTTCATGGCCGCAATATCCCTAGTAAGGTCAGTTTCTGCATTCTACCCTTTTATCACTGTTAAGAGATGAAAAGTTATAACCTAGTTTTCTGTTTTTTCTTAGTCTCCTCACATTACTGAACAAAATGACATAGGGTTGGTAAGGTGAAAGAGTAATTTACTAGGATGTTATTTAATATTTTTTTTAATAGTTATTAAATTTTATAGGGTGATTACTTTAAAACAACTAAGGAAGATTAATTCATCAATATATCAAGATTGGTATGAACGTTTCTTTTATCTTTCTATCTCCCCTTTCTATTCCATCTCATTTCTAGAAAGAATTCCCGTGTTTTCCAGCTATATCTGATCAAGTAGAATTTTGAAAAAATTAGCGAAAAATTAAATAGATGATTCATTTTCTCATCCTAAAATGGTACTTAAATCATATTTACCATTTGAGCATGAGCTATTATCCTATAATTGATCTTGCCCAAAAGCGGTAAAATGCAACTTTTCCAAATTGGTTCACCATGAGCTTTTCGGATTCCATTGCTGACTTTTAAGACTTTTAAGTGACTCAATTACTCCAGAGTTCATGGTATAACTTAAGTTTTTTTTCTAAATCTTTTTTATTTATATTCAATTTGGTTCTTTAATTTAAATCCATTTTTATATTTTGATTCATTTAAAATTATAAAAATTAATTTAAATTTTCTAAAATATCGAATTTAGTATTGGTCCACACAAATGTGTTATTATCTTGCAAAGTATTATTTGTATGCAGTTGCTAGTGTGCCCTTGATCTTTTAAGGAAATATAGCATCTGCTAAACACTGGTCTGCATGGACGTGAACAAGTGGAAACTTTGAAACGTGTAATTAAGTTTCTATAGTTGCACACATTATTATGAATTTTCTGAAGATTGCTTGTAAGAAGAGTTTTGATGAAAGAACAACTCCAGCTAAAAGGCTGAAAAAGATCACTACCAATGCCTTTAAATAAGACATTTTGATGCATATATTATTAGACTGAGACAGCTTGTGTTTTTTTCAGTGACATTATTCTTTCCAATGAACTTCATAACAATCTTTAACAATTCCTTTTTTTTTTTTGTCTGCATTTTATATATATTAATCAACATTATATATATCATGGGAGGTAAATAAATTTTGCAAAACTGAAAGGTGAATTGAATCTATTGAATGTTCATTTTTGTTTCTACTTTTTGGTTGCTTCCAGAATTGGGCAGTCAATACAAACTGGTCATACTTTTCTTTGATTCCACTCCTTTTGCACTTCCAAGAAAATTCTATTCTCCTCTATTTCCAGAACCAATTATTCAACCCCCATCAAACTTTTCACTATTCCTTTCTTCATGCACTTGTCTCTTGCATGATCAAACGAATCTAAGACAGAAAAAATGTATCTTTTTGCTATTTCATTCATGTTTAGATAGTAAACACAACATGAACAACTTTAGAACACACACATACACCTACTTTCATCTAGAATAACTTGATCTTTAAGCATTGGAAAACATGCAGGTTTTTTAATCCTTGATCTCTAAGAATTCATAATATGATTTGTGAAAATAATGCAGGAAGTGAAGTGGGGTGAGAACAGCATGATAGAAGCAGAAAGACGCCTATTAGGCAATGCACTTCTTGATTTCTCCAACCAACGTTTTGTGCTACTCTCAGAATCATGCATTCCTTTGTTCAACTTCTCCACCATCTACACTTACCTAATGGACTCAACCAAGACCTTTGTGGAGGCCTATGATCTGGCAAGTGAAGTGGGCCGTGGCAGGTACAGGCCCAAAATGAGGCCCCAGATCAGGCTATCTCAATGGAGAAAAGGGTCTCAATGGTTCCAAATAGACCGTTTTCTTGCCCTCCAAATAGTCTCTGACCACCACTACTTCCCAGTCTTTGTAAAGTACTGCAACCCCAATTGCTACAGTGATGAACACTACTTGCCCACATTTGTTAGCATCAAATTTTGGAAGAAGAACTCTAATAGAACCCTGACTTGGGTTGATTGGACAAGGGGTGGTGCTCATCCTTCAAGGTATTACAGACATGATATCACTTATGAGTTTTTGAACAAGATGAGGTTTGGAACATCATGTGAGTACAATGGTCACACCACCAATATTTGTCATTTGTTTGCAAGGAAATTCACCACTCATGCTTTGGATAGATTGCTCAGATTTGCTCCCAAACTAATGCAATTCAACTGATTTCTCTCTCCATATTCTTCTTCCTTTTTGTTTATTCATATTCATTTGTGTTTTCTTATATATTTTTTGGGTTCAACATATACATACTCACATCTAATTGTTAAATTCAGGGGTGCTAAGAATTTGACCCTTTCTTTCCTTCTATTCATTAATGTTATTTTATATTTCTCCAGACTTGACATTTTACTGATTTTTTTTATACACTTAATCTAGTTTATATAAGAAAAATATAATTTTTATATATTAAACACATATATATAGTACAAATATAAATTATATGAAAATTTATTCTTAAACAATTATAATGAAAAAATAAAAAAATATAAACAGAATGACAAATAGCAAATAATTAAAAAATAATATAAACTATAATATTAAAGAATAACATAAGTTATTTATAATAAAATTTATTGAATCGATTAATTTTATTGTTTTGCTAATAGTCTCTCAACACTTAAAACTCGAGATTAAAATCGATTTAAATATATATTTCTTATTTAAATTTTAATTAATCTTTCGAAAACAAAAATATGACGAAATTCTAAATTTCAAAACATACAATAATCTGAATACGATAATTAATCGTAACAACATCTTTTTAATATTCTTAAGATTAGAATTAAAATTTAAATATGTATATATATATATATATATATATATATATATATATATATATATATAATATATATATTTTTTTCTCTTTATAATTATATATTATTAAATTATTATTTTTTTTTTCTTTCTGTTTTTTTTATATATATATTTTTTATAT